>ERZ650304.51-NODE-51-length-75461-cov-5.883696_pt1 | contig 75461 bp, 81 predicted proteins | sample MGYA00376240_ERZ650304 | MGnify/ENA primary metagenome ERZ650304 (study PRJEB26733, sample SAMN07839271) | wastewater metagenome | biome: small river; feature: stream; material: water | place: USA: North Carolina | collected 2016-03-01 ...
CGAATTAACAGTTCGGACCTTCGGCCTCTCAGGACAACTCCCCATTTTGTTTTATAATGAACTATTTATTTTTTGCCAATATCCTCTTGGCGGTTTTGATATGCCATAAATCTTAGACCATTTTTCAACCGCCTTGTCGGACACGCCATACTCTTTAGCGATATGGGTTGTTGGTTTTTCCCACAGCAATTCCTCTAATTTTTGTTTGTTTGGTCGTTCTATTTTACGTTTTGAATATTGTAATTGTGTACTGGCACACGAGCTGCACTTTTGATTGGCTTTGTACCCTGATACCCTTTTCCCACATTCACAATAAATCCTCTTGACATTCAACCTATTTTTTCCGGCAAAATTGTCTGTTTGAGAATGGCAGTTTGGACATATTAATCTCAAATTCTCCAAACGATTGTCTGTCCTTACTCCGTTAATGTGATCTATTTGAAGCGATAACACTTTGTTGTTCCATTTAGGCAAAAGTCCACACACCGAACAAACGTTCTCTTTATATTTTTGATTTATCAGTCTCCTCTTAATAGAGACGCCATTCAAATAGGTTGAATTTTCTACAAATACTTCGTGGTCCGGCCTCGACCTCAATTGAGCCATCACTTGATATTTTCCTAATTTAATATGAGTATCGTCAATACCTTCAGCCTGAATTCTTGATTTTAACATCCGATTTCCTGCACCGCGAGTCGAATAATTTAAAATTCTTAATATAGAGGCATATGTCGTATTATTTTTAACTAATTCTGAAAATTCATTATGTTCCATCAACCATATGCGACTGCGTTTCTTTCTAGTTTTCTTATCAGTAACACTCATCTTATAGTGTTATTAAGAGTATCCATTAACTCAGCCTGCTACAATATCTTCTGAAGGGAATAATGGAATCGAACCATGAGCCTTTCAGCCCGCCCGGTTTTCAAGACCGGTTACCCACCTTGAGTGCTATTCCCCGTGAAATTGAAAGAGTATAATGGAATCGAACCATCACCCAATGAAAGGCGGTCAAGCTTTCCAAGCCTGTTGCTGAACCGTCAGCACTATACTCCATGGAGGATGGCATAGGAATCGAACCCAAAGCCCCGAAGAGGCTCGCGTTGTTTAGCAAACACGCCCACACGCCAGTGCAGATTACCATCCGAAAAAATGTTTTCGCCGCTTTAAGTTTGAATTAATCATAGTGTGGTACAAATATAGTCAAGAAGACCCGATTGCAGGCACACCAGAAGCTCCAGCTACAGAAACTCCAATTGTAGAGCCACCGATGACTCAATATACAGGAGCGTTACCGCCAATTCATGATAATTGTCATTGCTATATTGAAGTAATGCCCGGTGGCAGAAAAATATGGCAATTTGGAGACAAATGTTGCGATCAATGTAAAAATTTAGCTCTTCAATTCAATAAAAATCAATTTTATGCTTTTGGTATTTGATCATTTTTGACGCTATAGTACACTCTTAAAGACAAGCTTACCAATTCTTCGTCAGAGTCTGGTGGCAGTTCAAAAATTTCCAATCCGTTGCTTACTGGAATGTCTAGTTCGTCTGTCCTTACTATCATTTCGAGTTTAGTGTGAAAACTAACTTTACCATTCAGAACTTCCGACATTCTTTTTAAAAAGTCAATGTGTTTGTTCGGATCATTTGCTTTTTCTAAATTTTCAAGATAAATAGCAATTTGATTTTCTATTTCATTCAGAATTTCTTCGTCCTTGGAAATATGGCCAAGTCTTCTCATCATGGAGCTTACTAAATCAAAGGAAAGCTTCTCTTTGCTGACGGTGTGAAAAAGTCTTTTCTTGGCAGTTAATCCTAACTTGAAAGATTGTATGTTGTTGTTTGAACAAATAAAATATAAGTCATCGTGCAATGCTTGAAATTTTGCTTCCATATAACACATTGTACAGGTAAATTACAACGATTTTGACAAAAATTCCAATGCAGATTTTCTGTCGGAGAATACGTGACCGTCAGGAAATCTTTTCTTTAAGTCTTCAAATCCCTTCAGAAGTGCCTTTTTGACTGGCTCACTTAATTCATCTGTGCAAAGCACACCAACGGTTGTGTCTGGATTGTCATAAAGATTCATCGTCAACTCGATCAATGAATATCCGCTGGTTTCGTTTCCTTTCGTGTTTGGATTAGCTATGTAGAAAAGTAGATATTTTGATTCTTCTTTTGCTAAATCTTCCTTTCTTTGTGCTTCTTCATCCCAATTTTCCACTATGGGGTTGAATATTTTTTCTTCCGAAACGCCGGATTCAATTAAATCTTCAATAAATGAATCTCTCCATTTATTATTTCCACAAGTTCCTCCTAAAAAGACTTGATTTTTCTTATCTCTATTCATTGATGATTTATACCACACGGCAATTAAAAATCTGGGTGCTGATCCGGGAATCGAACCCGGCACCTCTAATTTATGAGACTAGCAAGCTACCAATGCTCCAATCAGCAATATTATATACGTTATTTTTTGGAAATATTCCTGTTTTCAAAATTTATTTTATTTCTATACTGAGGATACACCCACAGAATACCTTCCGTAAACCCTAGGGCTCTTTCACGACCTTTGTCATGATAATGATCACCATAATTAGCTACGACGACTCCAGTTGAGTCAAGTATCTCGACATAATGGTAATCATCCATGAAGTCTTTATCTTCTGGACTGTAATAAGTCACTACTGTTAAAAAGTTCTCTTTCATTTTCTTCTCCTTCAATACAATTGGGTCGCCTTGATATGCATCTAAGGCGTCGATAAGTTCTTGTGACATTTTTTGATGATGAAGATCGCATTTTCCTAGCAATTCAATTAATTCTTCGTCACTTATTTGATACTCTTTACCACTCATCAATATATTTCTCTTTTAGATTTTGAGGCAATTCATTAAGAATGACGCCATTATTATCATGTAGTTTATCGAGAAGTTCGTCTTCACAAGAAAACTCCATAGAATACCCAGCATTTTTTCTTAGAAAAGCTCGAATTAACTCTTTATCTTTAACAAGTGAAGATTCTCCCGTAGAACCTACTACTTGAATATAGCATCCTTCGTTAGTTTTTGGATTATACGCTAAATACCAATAGTGCATTATCTTAAACACCATTCCTTAGATTTCTGAACAATAAGCTTGTGATCACAGCCATACCATCCACTGGCATTAAAGCAATTATATTCAATACACTTCAATCCTTCGTACGATAGTCCTATGTCAACCACATTCATATCAAAAGGCTGATATTTACTTATACATTGTTTAGCGAAATCAATAATTTCCTGATCTTCTTCAGTCATTCTGACTCGACAAGTTCTTCCACGTTTCCTGTAATAAGAACCGTCAATCCACTCACCTCCAATAAATATATTTCTAGTCTCAAATGCTAAGTCTTTAGGCGTAGAACAATATACCTCTAAATCAGGGGAAACTATATTTCCACCTTCGTAGTAAGTAGAAGTAATCTTTTTCAGTTCTATGATCTCTTCTTTAGAATAAACTCTTCCTGTGATCTCCTTATTATCCGAATTGCATTTCATAAATACTTCATCTAGTTCTGGAAGGTTACTTATCGGGCCAACATATAAAGGCTCATTCAGATAAAGCTCTCCTAAATGATCGAAATAAGCTTTGGGGTTTAACTTCTCTTTGGATTGGTAAGTGTATTTCTTTAGATTCTCATGTTCTCCAGCAAGTCTCACAAAAGTTGTTGAACCATATGGAAGTCCGGGTTTGGAAAAATCAACATCCTCTGGAAGCTCTGTGCTGAATGGAATGATCGGAACAGATTCGAAATCGTATCCCAATTCTTCACATGCTTCAAAAATCGTATCATGACATTCTATATTGATAGAAGACTGAATGTAAAATTTAATGTCCATCCTTTATTATACGCAAAAATGGACCCCTTGGAGGGACTTGAACCCACGTTTCGCTCCACTACAGTTTCTAGTTTCGAAGACTAGGCTGGCTACAAGGGGGAACGCTCGGTTTTGCTGCATAAGGTTACCGAAAACTTCTCTCCATCTGTTTTTACGTTACAGAAAACGCTTCACTTTACCACAGGTTCCCGTTTAATAACCCGGTGAAATTTTGGCCGGACAAGCTGGCTCTGCCCCAGCGACATCTCCCTCTTCAGGGGAGCGTTCTACTAACTGAACTATCATCCGGCAAATTGGAGCGGGGTACCAGGATCGAACTGGTCTCTCTAGCTTGGAAGGCTAGGGCACAATCCACTATACCAACCCCGCGTTTTTGATTAGGTCTACACGATGGAACTCGAATCCATGTCTCCTGAGTCACAGTCAGGCATTCTAACCGCTGAACTACGCATAGTCCTAATCATTCTTTGAAGATGGTCTCTAGTCGTAGAATCGAACTACAATTAACGGCTTATCAGGCCGTCGTTCTACCGTTGAACTAACCAGAGATTAAAAATGGTCGTCAGTCACGGAGTTGAACCGCAATTTCTCCCCCCAATGGGCAGCGATCTAGCGTTGATCTAACTAACGAATTTGGTCTCGGAGGAGGGACTTGAACCCACAAGGTGGTATTAGCACCACCGGGGCCTAAACCCGGCACGTCTACGATTTCGTCACTCCGAGAATTATGTCTGTGGTGCCCCTGGGACTCGAACCCAGCTACCCCGAAGTCCAATACGCCAGTTGTTTAGGGATGGGATTTACAGTCCCACGACGTTAAGACACCACACACACTTCATATAAAGCTTGGTCTGAGATGCAGGAATCGAACCTGCCTGATATCCTGCCTCCAAAGCAGACGACCCCCCTTGAGTCCGATCCCAGACATTACCACTAGCCAGCAAAGGATTATTTGTTGCTGGCTGCACGTCACTTCACGCTTTTGATGCGAACCCTGACTTTGTAAAATCAATCTATATTTATTATTGTCAATATTCTTTACACTAATTCTTGTGTTGTTAATAAAAAAACCCTGAAGTTTTATTTCCTTCAGGGTTTTCGATAAGGTTGTTAAATTACAGCTTATCTAGCCCCGTCCGGTGCTGGATTAAAACTTCGATATTGCTGTGATCCGAGATGATTCATTTTTCTCTTTTTCCTATTTCTAAACTACTCTACGTTATTCCTTGAAGAAAATTACTTTTCTGAGAAATATTTTTTCCACATGTTAAAAGTGAAAAAAATGCTTTTTATTTCTGGTTCTCCCAATACCTCTCAGCTTCAGCGGCAACTTCATCGTCTGCTTTGAAAATGATTTCTATCCCACCGAGGAGCAATGACTTGGGGATGTCAATCATTTCTTCTATCGGAACGCCTGTGACATAAACGGTGTCTTTGAATGTATAGTTGAAATATTCATCGTCTTTGTGTGATGCAAAAGCTGTTCCAGTGAAAAAAGTGTCGTTTTCTACATCGAGTCGTCCTAATAATTCGTATTTTCTCATAAGTCTTGATGCTATGTTTGTCGCGTGTTAAAAGTGAAAAAACTATGTCTTTCTACTTCCTGTAAAAAGCTTGGATGAGACTACATTCTCTAATCTTAAAAATTCAAAGTTACATTGAGTGAGTTCGTCGTCTAAAATCCACTGACTTTCGAAGTCTTGTGGCCGAGGTTGAAAAATTAAATCCTTGCTGAATTCCTTCAAGTCGTTGATATAACGATCCCATTCATCATCACCCCATACCGTATCTTCGTCATACCCTACACGCAGGACATCTGCTGGAGATATGATTTCATGTTTATTTTCGGTCCATGAATTTAAAGCAGAGAAAACTGCGTCTTCGAATTCATTTTTTGAAAGAAACCAGTTATTCAGCAGTCCGTGACAGTATCCGCTGAAGTTTGAAAGGAGAATTTCTTCATCCGGGACATCAAGATGGATCATAACCATTTTCCTGCCCTCCTTCCAATCGTGCCGTTCTGATCTCAGGTCTATTTTGTGATTCCAACCCCACCACAGATTCGTATTTCCTTCAGCACCTTTCACAATTTGAGTATATTTTTTACCCATCCAATCATATGCATTTTCGAACAAGCCTGAACCGTCAAAATGTGGACCTAGGTTCGGATCAGCATATAAGATTTTTTCATCTTGTAGCTTAAACCAAACGTCTTCAGGGTGAGTTGTCCAAACATGCATTTTTCATTTCACTAAATCAAATCGATTGAATTCCTAATCAAGTACGCCCATATCCATTCAAAAGACGGAGATTAGAAATTCTCTTGGTTTATTGTACGGAAAAAAAAGATCAATTGTTGTTTTTTCTTTGATTTTTCAACAAATATCAAGAAGAACCCATTAATGGTAATACAAACTACCATCAATGGTATTACCATGAGTATTATGATGTTATATCCAGGCTTTAGTGAAGGTCATTTTTTTTTGAAAGGTTTGAGATGTTTTTTTTGTAAAATAGAAATATGGATGTATCAAAGCTCTTCAAAGCCGCCCAAGAAGTTTCACAAACTGATCCGAGTATTGCTAATGAAATTCAAACATCGGCTGAGCAGTTGCAGGATTTCACCAATCCTCTAAACCCAAATATTAAAAATTTTGCAACAACGCCTGGATCAGAAGATATGGAAGTTCATAAAATTACAATTCAAATTGAGGTTCCTAAAGATACAAACGAGACAGAATTAATCAATGCAATTATTCCTGACCCCGAAATGCTTAAGGGAAGAGGATTTAAACTAAAGGGGTATTCGTTTGACGAACGATAATAAACAGACTAGAAAAATAAAAGAAGTTTTCGTAGGCTCCACTGGTGTGACAGCTACTACAAAAAATGGCAGCAACCCCACGGTGAATTTGCCAAATGAATTACAAGATAACGATTTTGACATTGGTTCTCATTCTTTGGATTCAAGTATAGATAAATTAGGTATTTTGCTGAATTATAAAATGCCCACAGGAAGTATGGACCCATTGGATTACCCACCCTATGATGTTATTTTAACAGAAGAAGAAGATATTGAGTCTGATGATGAATTGACTGATGTAGAATTAGCCAGTCAATGGACAAATGAAGTATACAATAGACAGCCAGTAACCGCTGCCAGAAAGCAGAAAATGGATTCTTTTTGCCGACAGTGTGGCTCCAAATTTGGGTTAAACGATTCCTTCTGTGGAAGCTGCGGAAACCAAAGAGCTTAAAGGCTTTTTGTCTTTTTTCCATAAAAAACATATGTGTGGTACTCACTTTTTAAAACGGCTTTAAGAAAACATAATCTTAGAACTGATTTTAGAGTTTACGCTGGCGAAGAGGAAGCTCCGCCGGTTGAAGCAGATTTAGCCCCAAGACTTAAATCAATTCTATCTTCGGCAATCATCAAAGGGCTAGACGTTGTAGGAATTGTTTCTAAATACGGTGTTGAAACTGGGAACATGGCAAAAGCACTTTCTGAAAAAAATCATATAGATGTGAAAGTTATTCCTGGTCAAGATTATAAAAGCTCTGATAATTTTACAGCAGTTTTTTTCAATATACAAACCAACATTCAGCCAGGTCTTGATATCATCACAGCAATCAAACAATGCAAGCAACAGAAAGGGCACGTGATGCTTTATAATTTGACAAAAACTCAAAATAATTTTATCGAAAAATCACTTTCTGGTGAATTATTGCCAGATTTAGTTGAAATATATAATTCACACTCAAAAGCATATAAGGATTTAACAGTGACGAATCATAAAGTGATGTCTTCTGCGGCTAGATCATCGAATGAACTTGAACTAAGTCCCATTTACACTGAAATTCAAAGAAAAACATTAGAGGAAATTGGTATGCTTGCACCAGATGAAGGTACAGAGTACACACCGGGATATTTAACAAGAGGGGAAAATGGCTAGACAATATTGTTCAAAAGAAGACGTAAAAAAATATTTACCTAAAAATATTGTGGTTGAAGGAGACAATCCTCAGCCTGACTATAGAAATCCGACACCTGAATCTGTTTTCAGTATTGACCTTGGGTATTTTATTGAACAAGTATCAGCGGAAGTTGATGCAGCACTAGCTACACAATATGACGTTCCACTAAAGAAAGTCAACAATGATGGTGAAATCAGCTACCCTCAGCCGATTCCAGAAATAGTTGCAATTTTGTCCGCCGCAAGAATATTTGAGCAGAAATTAATGGGCTCAGACAGGCAGTTTTCTGAAGCCATTAAGGGCAGAGTTGAGTTGGCATACAATCAATTATATAAAATACAAAACGGTGAATTGAGAATCTACGGTAATAGAAACACTAGAGGGGACAGATTTGTTCGCTCAACCATAAGGAATATTCCAAAAAATCCAGCTACTGACGGAAAATCTGGTGGAAGTAAATAATGGTTCTAGCTATATATGAAACTATAAAAGGAATTTTGTGGTCAAATTTTCCAAAAAATCAGCAAGGATACCCTGTCGTATTCGATAGGGCTATCAATTACTGGATCATTGGTGGACAAAAAATTCTTCCGGCAGCTCTCGGTGTTGTATTGAAGGGATCGGTTGCGAGTATTCAAGATATTGGTGAAGGATTAAGAGAATATGAATATTCAATAAAAATGACTTTCTACTCATCAAATGATGATCAAGAGACATCTGAAAAAGTGGTTCAGGAAGGTGCAAGAATTGCCAATTCAATATTATCTAAACACAGGTCAATGTGGGTATGCGATCTTTGTCCATTTTGCGGAGAATTGCCATTAAGCCCAATTCATTATATAGACAACGGCGTAATTACAAGTGTTGGTATTACAACAGCAGTATTGCCAGCCAATCAGGATTCATACAAAATATCAATCGCGGGTTCATCGGTTATTGGGTTCCCAGCAACAGCAGTAATTCGACTGTCAGAAGGAATTTCTGGAAAAGTCACTAATTGCGAAATACTTTCTTGTGGACTTGGGATCAATACGACGTTTTACACAGATCAGTACGCACAATTAACTTTTGGAATTTCAAGTGGATCAGGCCATGTTGGAATGTCTACAACTATATTAAATCAGTATGCGTTGAACGTGACTAATCAAATTAATCAATTTTGGGCAGAAACACATCAAACCCCAGCACCGGAGTATCTAGATTGGCCGGGGGTTTCATGCCTTGCTGTGACAGAACTAGTCAGTGATTGGTCTGCTGGGTTCAAACCATCAGCATTATCAGATAATAATAAATGGAATGCAAATTTGAATAGCGTGTCAAATGACAATGTTGTTTTGAACAGAGTCCTTCAAGACATACAAATCAGTCAAATCATTCCGTCAGATGATGGAGAAGAAGCATTTCTTCATACTGCAGAGTTTACATTCAAAGCAAAAGAAATTGTAAGTGTAAGCCAATTCGGACCAAACAACGTAGAGGTCAATGCCGTTTAATGACTACTAGCCAAAAATTTTTTACTAACATTATAAGCTTAAACGGATTGGCATTTGAATCGGTTGATAAGATCGTCGGCGACCTTAATAAGAATATAGGATTGTCAGCAGAGTTTTTCACAGAAGCGGCTCAAGTAATTGGAAGCACAACAGTAGAAAATTACGACCTTGCTTCTATTTTCGGACAATACAGTGATCAAGTCACATCTGATAACAGCGATGCTTTAAGACAATCACTCCAAAATGCCTTTATTGGAGTCGGTACGTCGTCGTCAGTCTCAAGCTTTAATGTTTCTACTCATATATCTACTAATTTATCATCATACAATTCAGGTATAAACAGTTCTTTCTTGTCTGGCCAAATTTTTTACTTTAACAAAACAGGTATTGGAAACACTCATAATATTAAAATTTCAAAAGAAGCACTTCAAATATACGGAAATCAATACGACTCTCATTTGTTCGATGTTCCCGTAGATATAGGCGTTTTTGGGATTGACAACTTCAATGGGACAAATTACGATAATTCCAATTTAGTGCAATTTGAGTACGCATGGTCGTATGCACACACTCCTTCTTTGATAATTCATTTAAATTTTTCGACATCTCCAAACTCAAATTTTTATTTTGTCGTTTATTGGGGTAACAACGATAGCAGTTTTATATCAACATATCAATCATCAACTGGTGTTTCTACATACGTTGGAACACAAAATTTCATCAGCAATATTGGAATATACACGAGCGGCATTAATACAGTTTCAATAACAAATTTCTCTGGAAGAAAGAACTTCTGGTCGAATGTAATTCCGACGGGTCCCAATTTCGTCATTGATTCATTTGTTGACGACAATGTTTATTTATGGGGAAAAGATAGAACAAATGCTTCCGTTCAAGACGGAATAGAAGCATTTACAGAACCACCTGATAGATATTTCACGGCTTACAATGAATCGTTTTCTGGAATTTTAACATCAAATTCAGAATACGCATATGTATATTATGACTTCGAGACTTCTGGATTAAAGTACAATCCTGCAGCGTCGGCTAGTTTGAAACTTAATCAATTAGGGTTTTCAAGTTATTATTACAATTCTAATTCATACAATTTATTTGAATTAAATGAATACAGAATTCCAGGTGCTAACATCATTCTTCAAAGAAACCCAAAAAAAATCAATCTATCATTTTCAAACGGGTACAGCGTAATACAAAATCAACAATTTACACCTTCTGCATTTGTCAAGAATATAGAAGACAATGACATTTGGACATTTTTTTCAAAAAGTTTAATTATTTCAAAAAGCTATTACAAGCACTTGGATGACATTGTCAGCCTTACCGCTGGAGTCGTTGATAATTTTATCGCGTATTTTCTATTTGGATCAAACAATAACAATGTTGATAGCTACTATTTAGGAGATAATTTTGTTGTATCAAAGAATAGTTTAAAGAACTTCATGCAGCCATATGGATCAAATCGAACCGATCCTATTAATCTTCAGAAGTTTGAAGAAAAAGCAATCTTTAAATCTACAAAAATCACACCAAGTAGAGAGTTCATAGTTTTCAACGAAGGTAAACTGAGTATCCTAGATAATCGCCCTCTTCCATCAAACTCTCCATTCGAAATATTTAAACCAATTAGTTTTGTCTGCAATGGGATCGACCCGTACCAGCAAGGTCAAGGGCTTGCTTTTGATTACACGCTGAATATGTCTTTTAAATATCAAAATCAGAACACTCTGAATAAGACTCTCTATTTAATGGCTTCAAAATATTTAATTTCAAAGAGCGACTACGAAAATAGAATTAAGCTTAATCAAGACGTTTTTGGATATTATTATTTGTCAGATATTAATTCAAAAGACACCTCTTCGTACAGTGTGTCATCGATTGAAGAATTCAGGAAGTATGGCTATTCAGGATTAATACCCGATCTGAAAGATGGCGTTGTGCGACCGATTTTGACTAAAGCGTTTAGTCCAGTGGACAATAAAAAATATACATATGAGGAATATGTTCAGCTTCTTAATAGTCAAGGAATTGTTGATCCAGATGATGTTAATAGTGCAATCCAAGCATATTTAGATAGTGGAAATGAATTTTATATCATTAACTTAGACGGTTTTGACAACAGATTCGCAGCGTTAGAGAATATTGCAATAACAATGACTGATTATTCTTTAAATACAGACAAATATTGGAATGATGTTCTTCCCAAAAATGGCATCACCTATCAGCCAAGAGAACTTAACGACGCACAAGGAATCACATCTCTGGTGTCACAAATTGTCAATGGCGGAATTTTCACAAGCATTTCTGGAGTAACAAGCAACTTTGTTGTCAACAACATTCCCGTAGGATATAACTGTGAAATTAAATCAGTAGATATAATCACCGTTGGTGCGAATCAAATACCAGGAAAATATTCATCTTGGCTTCTTCCACCAGCACCATCTAGAACAGATGAGCAGCCAGGGCTAATTCAATATGAAATATTGCCAAATGGAACACTTAATGCTAGTTCTGTTAGTATAATTAACACTGGCAACTATTATTTTGATTTCAACGTACTGTTGACCGACGTAGGCTTCTCCACAGGTATCGGCACATCAAATGCAAGTATTGCAGTCAACATGAATAATGTTGCAAGATTTTCGGCAACAGTGTCAGGATACTCTTTAACAGCATTTGAATTAACAAAACCACCAGAAATTGGATATAACGCCGGATTTTATTTAAACAATAATTGTTTGTATGGTCTCGGGTTTACTGCCACTTCTAATGTGAAAATACTAATCAATAATTATCCTACAGTGGACTCGTTTCTAATTTCTGAATCTGGGAAAAACGCAGGCGATCTTGAATTCTTCGGAAATTTTGACACAGAAGTAGGCTCCTTTACAGGATTGAATTACACAATAGGAATTCAGTCTTATTCAATTTTTGAATCTGAAATTTTCAACACCATATCTGTAAGTGACGTATATAATCTTCAAACTGTTGGATTCATTTCATTAGAATGTAAATTAATAGAATTAACGGGCAAAGTTCCATCGGGAAATATAACAGTTCTTATCTACAGTGAAGATGATGGCATCAAGAATGTAGTAGCGTCATCGAATGAAATACCATATTCAGAATTCAACAGCAATATTTACAGTCAGATAAACATACCGATCAATTACACATTTGTTGATAATGTCAACTTATCCACAAATGCAACTTATTGGTTGTCTGTTAAAAACAACCTCAATAATTGCTTTTTGAACATCAAAGGAACATTTGTTGGAATTTCCAGTTCAGATTTTTATATAGGAACGTCAGCAGTATACAACGACCCATCGAATTTGATAGTGTATGGAAACATTTCTACATCTGGATATGATTTGGACTTAGGTATATCGACAATATCTATTAATGGCATCTTCAATACAAGCTTATTATCGCTCAGCACCAATCTAGCTAATGTCTATTTAAGAAAATCAAGTGAATATTTAACAAGCGAAAACAGTATAGTATTATCAATTAGCACTTCAAATGGTGCGATCAGTTCCACAATTTACAGTCTTCCTATTTCCGCAAGCTCTCTGGCTACTACATTCACAGGAATTGCATTCACTTTCGCATCGAGTCTTCAAACTGGAACAATCATACAGCAGTCAAACTTGATTTTTTCACAGCCAATTATAGAAAATCAAATTTTTATGTCAAGAAGTTTTGACATTTATTCAAGCGTTGGTATGGCGACTTCGTCACAACTCAGCATTGGTGGTACAACTGTTGGATTTAATTTCATTTTCAATAAAATGTTCGGCGATTCTGACGGAGACATATTGGGGTCATTTAACAATACATCTTACAATCAAATTGGAGTTGCAAACCCAAACAGACTAAGAGAAGTTTACCCAGTAAATGTAGTTGATGGATATTGGGGATTTAATGCAAAAGATATCAACAGACCTCTGTCGATATACCCACGAGCATTTATATCTAATAATTCAACAATTGGTACATCTCAATGGGAATATTCATATGTTGGATATACGCACGACGTTTTTGTAAATGTTGGATATAACTCAAATAAAGTTTACCACGAAGAGCTTATCACATTAAACGCATATCCTAAATGGAAAACTATATGGATGTCAAGAGATTTATCTACTTACAAAAACTTTAATGTGTTTAATTTGATATCTTCAACATACACTGATTCTATTAATTATGTTGTTGGATCGGCAAACACAAACATAGGATTCACCACTGGCCCTAAAATTTCAATTTTTGAAGGCACATTTAGGCCACAAGGGAATCTTTCACAACAGGTTCCAATTATAGTCGGGATGGGCACTTCTTCTGGTGTTCAAGTTTATATTAACAATTCTTCGCAGCCGTTAATTGATACTTTCAGTGTACTGTCTGCAGGCTCAACTTCAGTGACTGGATTGCTGTCTACTTCTGTTAGAAGTTCTGAAGTTTTATTTAAACTATACTACTACACACTAGGAAATATTGATTTACAAGTGATGTGGAACGTTATTGGTGTATCGTCGCTAATCAATTACACATCTTCTGCAGTTGTTGGTGTAGCACCAACTCAGATAAACTCAGGCAATCCAGTTGATAACTTAGTATTCTTAAATGTTAGCAAAACAATTACAGACGCAAATTCAATAAACAATGGATTCCCTACCGGAGACTCATTCGTGATTAGATCGACATGACAACAGAAATAATTACCAATCTTATAAACCCAATGTGTGAATTCTTTTATAAATTTGAAAGAACGCTTGACATCTATCAAGCGAACGTAAACACAATAAGGAATTATTCACTGTCTTCGTCTGATAATATAAATTTTGGATTTGAAATATTTCAACCAATTGACATAAATGCAGTAAAAATTCAACCCGGAGTCTTCACAACAAATGGACAATTCAATGTCTTTCCAAATTTGTCAGTAAGTACAACAATTAACATTCAAAATAACATTGTGCTAAGCGGACTTTCGACATCATCATTTAGCACAGTGTCATATATAGACAAAACTTTCCCGATTGTAATTTCAATCCAGGCGATTGGCTCAACTGTGATCGGTGTAGCTTCAAATTATGCTACCAATGGCTGGCCTTACAGCATCGATGAATCTATTAACGAAAATATTGTAAGACAATTCGAATCTGATTATGTCAATCATAATTCATTGTCAGCTTTAATTTTCTTAAACTTTAAAGACGTAACGATGAACGGAATAACTACACAATGGACTGCACAGACAACTTCCATTTATAGTGCAGATGTAAATAGCTATAGATACAACAACGGCTTTGGTCAATTTTTCTCATATCCTGCAAATGTTGCATTTATACCAAACATGACAGGCGTAAGCACCAAAAATTATTCTGAATTATATACGTCTACATATTCTATGGTCTATAATTGGATAAATTATCTTTCGTGGTCTCCTGATTTCACCACTTGGTATAGCATTAATTACGGATTAGTCCCAGAGTTTACTAGAAAATTTTTACAAGACTATTTCTCGATATAGCCATCGAAAGGTTTTATGGCTTGAAAATGCTAATTTTTCAGTAGTGGCTTCAGTTTCAGACAATTTTCTAGTAAACCTATCACAATCTTTGGGGGTTTCTTATAATCTAAAAAAAAATGTGCTTGGTTCAACTTCAAGCCCAAACTCAGCCCTATTTAATTTACTTCAATTACGATCAATACTAATTAAAGGAAAGCCCATCTTTTCAATATTAGAAGCTGATGATTCATTTGCGACCATCGATTACAATTCAACGTTAAATGTTTTTCAATTTAGCAAAGGAAAAGTATTTTATAATGCCAATTTGATATCAGTTCCATCCCAAACATGTCAAGCTTACAGTGCTTTTGATGAGCCTGGGATCAAATACTTTAAGTTTTATTTAGATTACACTGATTTCAATTTAGCGGCAACGGTCTTCACTTGCAACATTGAATCAACATCAGAGAACGTAATAATCGTTGACCAATTGCCATCCATTAGCTATCTTAACAACTTCAAACAGTTGAACTTAAATGGATATCTAGTCGGGATTCAATCGATCAATATCAATACTAATGAAATAATTCTGAATCAAGATGTTAGCTCATTTGCATACACGGGTTCTGTTGTAAATTTGATTTTTCTTCCATCAATTAAGTATTTAGTCACTTCATCAACTTTTGGAAATCCCCCAGATTTGGACATTCCTTCGACTGGAATTATTTTGGCTTCTGCAAAATTGAATATAGATTCACTAGGAAATTATTCATTAATAGGAGATGTCGATAAATCATTTGTTCCATATCCAGAATACTCCAACCCAGTTGAATTTTTTCCAAACGCAGCTTCCTACCAAGCTTTTGTGACCACAGTCAACAATGCAATTAAAATTTATACAAAAGTTCAATCATATGATATTGAATCGGCGTTAGTTAATAGTTTTGTAAATTACACAACGGGCATCACGACTATAAAAACAACATTTGATAATTATTGGCATAATAGGCCGTATACACCAACTGGCATTTTTCAATATGGACTTGGATACCAAGGTCTTCAAAAAGTTGATTTCGACAGTCGATTTAAAGATTTTTGGTATTTTTACAAAAACACTGATTTAACAAGAACTCTGGCAATCTTCAGAGGGGATATTTACGGCGGAAATTCATATGTCGGACAAGTGTTAGGCAGTTTTCCGGGCACAGTAGCGACTAAAAACTACATTGATTATGCGGACACATCAAGCTTGATGAATGGAACATTTTCGTACGGGGTTTCAGCGGTAACACCGGCTGGTGAGTACAATCCAGTTTTTGTGTCAACTTCAAACTTTTATTTTAACAAAAAAGTAAACAATTATGTAAGTTGGACATCAAGCTCAATATCGAATTTATTATTCTTCCATGTGTATAAAAACAACAAATCGTCAAATGGATTTACACAAAGCCGACTTACTGATCCATACGAAATTAATCAATCTACATTGACAGATACGATTTTATCAACTATCACTTCCGCCCAAGGTATAGGCTCATCACATTTTGCCATCAAGATAAAAGACAGCTTGAATTCAGGAATAATTGGTGGAATATACTTCAATGCTTACATTCCAGATAATACACCACTCACGGGAATACAAAGCTGTATTATTGTTGCTCAAGGTGAAAATTACGTCTCTCCTATTGTGAATATTTCTGGAGTTGGAACTGGTGCATCAATATCAATTACCACAAACTCTTCTGGAGGAATCTCAAGTGTTCTAGTTACGTCTTTAGGAAGTGGATACACAGAGCTTCCTACATTGACTATATTTGACACAAACACAAACTCGTCGGGTCGAGGGGCTAGTTTGTACCCAATTTTATCCCAACTCCAATGTGGAATTTATACAGGCAATTCTTCTCAGCCCATCGGCACTGGAATCGCCGTACTGGAACCAATTGACATTGCGTCTATATCAAGCACAAGATCGTCAATGAATATGAACATCAGTGAAGCTAATTGGGTAGGTTTGAATTCAGGAACGGATTATTGGGCGGTATTTTCAATGAATACTCCATACGCTTTAGGCACTGATCAAAAATTGAATTTCAGCAAATCGACGGGGTTCAGTACAGCATTGGCAACTTCAACAAATGGAATCACTTGGTCGGTTGGAATATCATCGTTCCAGATAGCAAAATTGGGTTATCTAGATAAAGGTACAATTGGAACAAAAACATCATCGAATGGAGTATATCTAACTGGTGACCAATGTGCAACACCAGTCAGATTGAGATTGTTTGTCCCGAACATTGATCTTTCAAGTATATCTTTCAATGATGTCGGAACAACAGTTGGAGTTGGAACAACAGCAAACTTGCCCATTCAAAATTCCATGACCGTTTATGTTGTAGCAAATAATAGTAAAACTGGAATTCAAAGTACACTTACTAACTATATCCCGAGAGGAACGTCAAGGGGAACATCAATATTGTTGGGAACAGATGAAGATTTATTTGATGAAGTTGTAGATGTGTATATTGAGCCAAATATATCTTTAGGCGTGAATTATATTCAAAACACTACGATCATAAATTGGACCATTTATGACTTTTTCACTGTAGATTCGGCACCATGACAATTTTAAATTTATTCTCATACCCAAGTAGTTTTGGAAAAGCTGTCATTTATAAATGCGATTTTTTTGGCAACAAATTAACAAAATCAAGGAGCTGCTACATAGATGGATTTAACGTTGACATCGAACAAAGGGTTGTCGATGATGCTATTTTGTTTGGGTCTTTCAATCAGCAGAATATGTTTTTTATTGGAAACAGAAATATCTCCATCTCAACAAAAATGAAATTTGCCAATCATCTTTCTGGCATCCTCGACCCTGCGGTTGATTTGCTATTTAATTTGGCAATGTGGACTTACCAAGGAACAACGGCGTCTTATAAATTTTCTTTATCACAAGTAAGTGCAACAACACTTTCGTATAATGAAACACTTCCAATGGATGGAATTGGCATTAACAATTTAAACATAAACATGTTCAAGTATTATCTTGTAAATGAAACCAATTCTGTTCAGCTTACAGTTACATCGATTGATACATCCGGGCAGACGATCAGCTATAATTCAACTACCGTCCCTGATAATTGCTGGCTGGAAATATTTAAATATGGAAATCTTGACACGCTTACTGCCTTCCCTGTGCGTTATGAACCAATGTTCAGGATGGACACGTCTGAGGGGAGTTTCTACCCATGCATGATTGACAAAATGGATATTGACATAACAGGAGAATTCATTGATATAAAGTGCAACATATCATGCATAAATTACGATCCGTCAACACGATACGATTTTATAAATTCAACGCAAGCAATAAATGTTTTGCCACCGTTTTTCCCAATGCATAAATCTCGTGTTTCAATTAAAGATTACGACAATGACATCACAGAAGATTTTGATTTGACAACTCTTAGCACAATTGACTACATGAATGGCCTAATCACTCAATCATTTTCAAAATCGCCAGTTCTTTCGCTATCAGTGAACATTGATAATGGTTTAAGACCTTTGTATAATAATAAATACCAATTCATGAAAAGAACATATAATTCTGGATTTTTTTCAGAATTAAAGACAATTAAGGGAGAAATGTCCACTTTAACATTAAGATCAGCCCAACCTTCATTTAATAGATTCCCGACTCTTGCGGGCGTACGAGGAAAGAGCTTGTCAATTTTATTCGGAAACCAAATTTTTACAATTCCATACACCGTTTGGTCTCCAGGAAAATTACAGTTAAATATTGGCAACTACGCTCAAAACAATTTCAAATGGGATGCACTTGCTAAAGACCGCCAAGGTCAGCCTGATTTTGAATTATATGGAGGATTAATATGAGTGTTTATCCGTTTGAAATCAATTATTCTTACACGAAGCTACCATCGGGACTTATAAAAATAGATAGTCCAACAGACGATAATTGTTATAAGCTTAAATACACAGCATTAGGTCCAGAATTTGAACTAGTGTCAGAAATATTGTCCAACTCATCATACATCAATCATATCACAGGCGAACCTTTCATTGTTACAAGTGTGCTGTATAGAGAAATTATAGAAAGAGCAATTGTATATTTACACTTCGAAGACAATGACGACATTGAGTCATGTGAAATAAAAGATATTGATATTGGCACTCTTAATTACAATTTAGTTAAAATGATTTCGAAAAATTGGATCAAAAGTGTATTATGATTATTTTCAATCCGTCAACGGCAAAAAAGATAGCCATATTCCCGTATACCCAAAACGCTTTGTTTTTCACAGAAACTGGAAGTTATATTCCATTCTTGAATGTAGATAAAATTAAAGTGTTGACACCTTCGTTTGACTTTTTGTTAAATACACAAAGGTCTGACATGGAAACTTCAGCCGCCGATGGAGACAATTACTTTTTTGGAGCGGCTAATAATTTAAATATTGACGGAATAGATTATTACAAACCATTAAATACCTTTACGTACTCTCCATTTATATCTACGCCGCAAAATAATGTTTTAAAAACTGCGGGAAATTTATCCACATTATGTGTCCTTCCATATAATGAGCAAAATTCTTTTTCTAAATTCCAAGAAGCTCTTTGGAGGATTAGCGTTTACCCATTTATACCATTCTTTTTATACACTGACGTAAGCCCCACAAATATCGGCGGACCATTATTTAGCAAGAATTTCTCTATATCAGTAGATTCGTCTTCTGCTGTTAAAATTGATTTCTCTTTTGAAGGCGGCACTTCAATCAAGCCACCCGACCCAGGAACTATTGATTCTTACACTTTTCCTTTCTCTGAAACATATACACCTGGAATTGGTGTAACTGGCATTGGTACAGACAACGAAAATATACTGCAAGATCAAATTTTCTCATATCGAGTCGCAAAAATTTACGATTGTATTTTTGGATTCCCTACTCAAGCTTTTTCAACAGGAATATATACTAGCTATGAAGCAGCTCAAGGGTGGTGGTCTAATCAAAACTATGTTCGAATTACAGAGATGAAGCTAAATATTGCTCAAAATCTAACTATTACATACACAGCGAACGATGGCGAGACAAAAAATATCATCAATGGCATTAAATGTATTGCAATGTCGGAAAGAACTGTGGAGGGAAGCCTTACATTTTTATCTTCAAGCGATTTATCGTATATTTATTCAACTCCAAACGCTAGAATACAGGAAATGGTTATGTATTTTGGAGGACCTTATTATTACCCAATGAAAAATGTAAGTATTCAGCCTACATCCAGCGTATCCATCAACCCTCAGAACGGTTCGTACATTCATTCTGTAAAGTTCATAGCGTTATTACAGCCATCACCGTCAAAAGAAACTGACTGGTTTAAACTCAATCAATTCGATATTTCATATGAAGGAATTTTAAGGCCAATTACTGGATCATTGTATGTTGACGAACAAGTTTAATTTTCAAAATGAAGAATACATTCTATCATTCGAACCGCCAACAGTTTCTCAAGTGTTAGAAATTGACGCACAGTCGTATGGTGATCAATTTTTTTCTAATCTTAACGAATTAAAGGGAATTTTGACAATCATTCCGTTTGAACTTTATTCACAAGGAGAGATGATTGCTTCTTCGAAAACGACACAAAACATAACAAATCTAGACTTCTTTTTATTAAGGCAAGTCGCTATGCTGATAAAACCTCATTTAAGCCTCTCAGAAGCCGATTCTGCAGAGTTTAAGGTTTTATGTGACAAATATATCAAAGATAATAATACAACCGCTAAAATGCCCCCTGAAATTCTTATAGCACACAATTTACATAGCAACACAATGTCACTCAGCTTGTGCGACTTCGACACGATGCCGATGATCAAATACGAAAAAATACAAATTGCGTTATCATGTTTGAAAAACAAAGGAAACTCTTAAAAACCTAGAAAGGATAAATATGGAGCCGAACGAAATAAGTAAAAAATACAAAGAACAATCTAAAAAATTGACTGAATTACATCAGAAATTGAATAACAACGAATATTCTTCTGAAAATTACAAAGAATTACTTAATATTATTTTGCCACCATACATAGAATTATTAAATAATTTATCTGTAGAACAGCCACGTCAGCAACCTTTCTTGATATCCTTCTTTCAAAAAGAGCTGCACCCAAAAATAAAAAATACAGAAGAGCATTCACCTGAGTTCGCCGAACCGCCATTTGAAAAAGATTTCTTCAATAATCACGACATGTGAGATTATCTATTTTTATTCAATAGTTCTATAAGTGCTAGTTGGTCAAAAATAGATTCTTCGTCGAATGAATCGTCGTCTGGAAATTCAGAAGTATATCTCAACTCTTCGTCAGTCGGTTCCATGTTATCCATATCTTCTAAAGAAATGTAGTCATCAGGAAATTGCTTTAATAAATCATTGATGCTTTTATCTTCTGGAGACTGGTGATCATTGAATAAATGATCAATGTCGTAATTCGAAGATGCACATCTAAATGAAACAGCGAATGGGTTGACCATTCTTTTAATCTTTGTTTTTATATCGCCTTGAATCTCGGGTGACACCACAACTGTGAATTTTTGTGTATTGTTATTGAAATGTATTTTTTTAACACCAACATTGTGTTTGAATTTCTTAATTACTTCCTTTCTAATTTCATTTGCATCTTTGGACGCAAACTTAATCATCTTCAAGCTTAGCTCATCTGCTAATTTGTAATTGCCAATTTCATCAAGGCAGTTAATTTCAAAAATATAATCCGAGATCACATTCTATAATTAATTTTTTTTAATACAGAAACCTATTATAGTTTTTTAAAGTCAACACTAATTTGACTACTGTCTTCAAAGCAATTCAAAATTCTTTCATTATTAGCAATATTCAATCCAATAATTTTCAATGTAGATTGTTTTTTTAATTTTACTTTGCTCAAAGTCGAATTTTCGAAATATCCATCGGTTAAAAGAACAATGTTGCCTGCACTGGATTCTAAAATCTCTTTGCACACATTAAATGAAGTACCTGATTTAACTTCAATCTTTTTAGCTTTTTGATACCCTTCATTTATTAGCTCTTTAAATTCTCTGTCTTTACTTAATTTACTTCCAGAATAAGCTAAATATTTAGCACTAGAGAAAAAGTAAACTTGAAAAGTGTCATTTGGCCCAGACTCTAAATATAAGTCTTCAATTCTTTTCAAAGATTCGTTTATGGTGGATGAATTTGAAGACGATATATCAACAATAAATGAATTCGATTTTGGAGCCCCTTGATTACAGCCTAATATCAGGCTTGCTAGACTCAAGCAAATCAAATTTTTCAAAAATTTCTTTGTCATCATAAACCAATTTTACAGTTTTTTCTTCCTCTATTATTGGTTTTGATTCAATAAGTTTTAAAAAGAAAAATAAACTAAACACCAGAGGTAAACACAAGGCAGCGATCTGCCTGATAATTGGAACACTTTCATCGCCATAATAAGAGTTGATTGCTATGAGCGAGAATACAGCCTCAACAGCCATGTAAACTCCGGCAAAGATGTATGCTTTTATTTTGTTTTTTAAAGTAGATATATATGACGTGGCTAAAAATATAGATAAATAACCCACAATTGTTGACACAATAAAATAAGGATAATATACAGAGATATTTTTAAAAAAACTTGGCTGAATGATATCAGTAGCAACAAATATCCCAATTCCAAAAAATAAAGCAATTGGCATTCCGAAAAGAATCTTGTTCAAAAAATCTTTTAGATAAGAATTATCCCAATTTTTCATTCGTCCTTTCAATCGCCTCTCTTAACAGTAGAATCTGCTGATTGGTTATCTCAATTGTATCAATGATACTGGCGAGTTTTTTGTTTATTTCACTTTCAAGTTTTTCTTCGACCGCTACTTTCGCAGCCGCTACAATGTCTTCGTGCATTCTGTCTGCAAAATGCTGTTCATCTAAAACTTGATGAACTCTTTCTGCGACCACTTTCATTATAGTGTTATAATCCATAAACGCCGATCAATTAATATTTTACATCCGGTCTCTGAGGTTCGACTTGCGACAAGAACCAATCATAACCTTGCTTCCATAACTTTGATTCTGGTGACTCAGGATCATATGGGTTAGATGTTTCAATCCCGCTTGAATAGTCGTCTCTGGCTGCGTCATAACCGTGTGACATAACTTCAAGGTTTTCATCGTCTACTTCAATCTCTGGAGGATTGTAACCAAAGCCCGATTCATTATTATGATCTTCGTATTGTGCATACTTCTTTAAAAGACTCTTTAGGTGAGATGATGCATGTGTTGTGGCTAATTCATTTGCTCTAGAATCGTTCGATACATTAGGTGTGTTGTCGTCTTCAATTAGATAAAAAATAGGCTCATCTGAATTGTTAAAGTGCTGGACAACATAATGATCAACATAGTCACTCCAATTGTCATCGCCCATTTCTCCATCTGATAATTTGTAAATCGTCTCCTGTAAGTGATATGGATAATCTTCTCCATTTGCAAATTGCTCAGCCGTGTATTCCCCGACTTCCTGATTTCTCCATGCATATTTCTTAATCAGAGATAAAATGCTCGATGTCTTCTTGGTGTTTTTCGCTGGCTTGCTTTTATCAGCCTTCACGCATTTACTGCAACAAAAAAATTTGCCGTCAGACTCTACCATGTCAGCTTTAATTTTCTTCTTTTTACATCCTTTTAAAGCACAGTCTGTTGGTGTTGAGCAAGACTTGCAAACATTCTTCATTGTGTCAAAATTAAATTTTGAATTTTTGTCATTGCAATATTCACATGTAGATGCTTTCTTCTTTGCTAACATAATTAAATTTTTAGAAACCTCTATGTCGCCAGAATCAAAATATTGTTTAGCTAATTTTAGCAAACTGTTGTGCACATTACTCATAATTTTAATTTCAATTTTAGTTATAAATTGCCCTAGTTTATTTATTTAAAAAATCAATAACTTGGTCTTTTGATGTAAAAGTCATTGTGTTTTTGTCATTTTTTGTTACCGAAAATATGTCAAGCCCGTTTCTGTCGGTTGCTTTGGTGATTTGATCAATTGAACCATCGCTTCTTTTATAATCACATGATTTTGGAACAATAGAGTCGTTCTTTAAAGCATTCGCTATTTTAGTGATTTCCTCTCGCCTTTTATTGTTTAACATTATAAATTTTTCTTCGTCTGTCATTTTGTTTTGAATTTAAATTCCTTTAAATCCCCTCCCCAACTGATATGCATCCCTTTGACTTTCATTGCATAAGATTTTAATGATATATCATTTAAGTTATTGAAATCTTCAACGAAACCAAGGGTCATATGTGGTACGAAAGCTGGGCTACCATCAGGTTCGTTTATTCCGATTGACGCCATAGCTTGCTTTACTTGATTCCTTAAATCCTCTAATTCAACTGAATTAATGGTGAACACTAAAGGCTTTTTCTTTTCATTATTGAAAAATTGAGCAACGCCGCCTAAATTAATAGGAAAAGATTTAACGTTAGAACTAATGTTCTCTAAACATTTTTCTATCAAACGTCTATCTTTTTTAATGTCAGATAGCTCTCCAAGATACATCAAAGTTATATGAAACTCTTCGTCTTTGGTCGATTCCGATGCCGATATATTATGGGTAAGCTTTAAAGAATCAATATCGCTTTTATCAAACCAAATTGCAACTATTGCCGATGTGTATTTCTTTTTAGACTCTTTATACCACACACATGGTTATTATAAAATGAACCTATAATAACCTGCTAAATAACAAATGCATAGTAGCACGTTCCTGAACAGAAAATATAATTACCATTAATGGTGCCGTCTTCTTCAGAGATTCTTTTTCCGCAATTACTGCATTCAAAAAACCCATCAAATTCTTCATACTCTCCATTTTTATCTGGAAATTGCAATTTAGATGGATCAAAAATTGATCCATCATTCCTTTCTGTCCACCAATGTGGTTGCTTTCCCCAAAAAGCGTCATGATAGTATCCTCTGACAAGTCTCAATGAAGGGTCGTTAAGGATTGCCTGTTCGCAAAATTGCTTGCAATTCCCCCTATATTTTAAATAATTAGATGCCATAGTAATTTTTACGAAAAAAAAACTCCAGATTTCTCTGGAGTTTAATTAGTGGACTCTGTCAGCTATTAGCTAACAACAATCTTTGAAAGACTGAAGTCGTTGATAACAGCAAATCCGAGTTCTTCGTACACAACCCATCCCAACCGAAGTCTTCGTGTGTCGTCTGCAGGAAGCACTGTGATGTCCTGTCGAATTGGAATCGCACCAACATACTGAGCAGGAGCCATCACGAACACACAGTTCTTTGGAACCATTGTGGACAGGTGAATGTCTGCGGTATAAAGGTGGCCGTAAAGACCGGTCTGGAGAATGTCTCTCTGGGTTGCCTGGTCGTAAACTTCTGGTCCCCATCCTCGGAAGTCTTTGTATCGTGCAGGAGGCACAACAATCTTTGCACCAATCAGTTCGTGCTCTTCGATAAGAGTCAACGCAAGGTTGACCTGTTCAAGCTGAACTGTACCAGAAACTGAGATTGTCTGGTCTACTGGCGTACCAGCATTGATGACCTTGAACACTTCAGTGTCTTCCTGTCGCTGAAGGCTGTCCTTCGCTCGAATCTGAGCACGGTCAACGATGTAAAATCGTCGGGCTCGAACTTCTGAATACCGAATTACCGGATTAGAAGCGATTTCGAATGTAGGAACTAAAAGTTCTTCAGCTTCGATTTCGGATGTAGGAACAGCACCCCTTTTGGCAACTGTATACGACTTAGCTGTTACGTCTCTTTCGTATCGAGGAAGAACGCCCTGTGGAAGTTCATCAACAAGCAAAAGCTTTCGGCCAACAGCCTGATATAAGAGAGAGTTTTTGATTGGTTCTACCATAGCCTGAGCAAGAGCGGTTTTACCTTCTGCTGTTTCAAGTGCCATAGCAACAATTTGCTCTCTAGTTTCATTAATAGATTTATTTAATGCCATTTTCTATATTCTCCTTAAAGTAGTGTCCAGTACAGAAGTCCTGCACCTGAATCATAGTAGTCAACTCTGCCAATCGGATTGGAATTGGAAGTGTTTCCAGCGTCCTTGACAAGCAATCCACCGTTGTTTGTGCTAGATGTAGCAGAAGTCACGGTAGGAGCTGCAGGTGTCCCTGTATAGCCAGAATTTCCATTTGCCGCACCCCAGGTGACAAAGTCGCCAGGAGCAGGTACCCATGCAGCACCAGCATCAGCAGTTGAAGATGAAGCGGTAAGCAGAGCAAACCGGTCAGTAACAAACTGAGACGATGGTGTGCTATAAACAGTAACTCCTCGCTGAGAATATGTAGGGATTCCTGCTGTCAGGTTAGTGACAACGTCCACTGATTCGTCTTTGAAGTCTGCAATAGCTCGTTTAACTCCAACGTAGAAACCTGCTGCATAGCTCTGGAAAGCTGTGCCGTTCACGAAGTTGGAACCGGATGGGTCATTATTGATCATAGTGACAGTTTCGCCAGCAGGGTTTGTACCTACTGCGTCGTCGCCACATACACCAATTGCGAAGCCTCTAAGAAGACCAGAAGCTGATCTCACGGCTCGTTTTACAACGCTAGGGTTCTGTGTGGTGTCGCTTGTATTAAACGCAACGATATCACCAGCAAGAACGGGATCGGTAGAAAGCTTTCCGTAGTTAGCTGCTACAACTGAATTTAATGCTCTTAATGCCATTTTATTTTTTTCTCCTTGTGTAAGATTAATTACTTTCGCGACTGTTAATTGAAGTTACTCAATTTTATTTCGAAGTTCTTATCAAAAGAACCTAGAGAATACAGTCATTTTTCTCTAATTTTATTCGTCCCCCATGTTTCGGGTACCTGTCCAGCCAATATTCCTCAATGATTCCTGAATATCAGACACTACATCTCCGCCAGTTCTCACTGCAGGATTGAAAGAAATGCCTTTATTGCTTGAAGCAGTTCGAGTATTTCTTGCACTTTCAGCAATTGCCAATCGTTCTTCGTTATTGGCAGCGGCCTTGATCAGCAATTTAGTCTGATTGATCATAGCTTTAACATTCAGATTGTCTCTCATCATCGAATCAGCATAGCTGTCAACTTCTTCTGCAGGCAAAATGCCAGCAACGTATAATTGAGTGGCTGAGGCCAATGATGTCTTGAGACGTGCTTTGTAAAGTTCATTTTCTTTTTCGGCAGCAATTTTTGCGTCAGCTTTATTGCTGGAAACTTTCACTTCCTCAACGCTGTCGATGTTAACATCCTTTTCTGACTCTCTCGAATCAGAATCTCCTCTGAAAATTTTCTTCAGCATTTCGGCATAAGCTTCATCGCTTGCTATTTTAGTAGAAGAGTAGGCGTTTTTGCGTTCGTGATCAGATTCTGGATCAATTTCTTCACCTGAATTTTCTCTCAACGCTGATTCGGTTGCGGATTCTCGACAATTTTTGTCTGGGTCCTTTGGATCATTTTCTGTTGATGGCATTACACCGTCCTTGCTGTAATGTTCTCGCTTTTCGGAAGCAGTTTTAATTGCTTTATAAAGAGTAAGACCTTCGGCGTATGTTATCTTTGATAACTCATCTTCCTCAACACCCGCACTTCGAAGTGCTTCCGCTAAAAGCTGTTCAGCGGCATCGGCGTCAAAATCGCCAAGAGTGGAAGAATTTACGATTCTCTTTCTGGGCACTTTACCTTCAGATGGAATCTTTGCCTCGTTATACAATTCGTCGTTTCCTTGAGTCGGAATTTCAAACGGATTGAATTTAATTTCATACTCGTCTACATCCTCAGGAACGCCATCAAATTTGACGGCAGTCATTGATTTGTCTAATCCTAAGTTGTCGCCTACATTATCCAGCTTGGTTTGGAACACAGGAATGTCCATACCAGCATAATCTAATGAGCTATAATCTGGGTCGCTAAGGTTTCCCTTAAATGTATTCTGTTCGTCTTCTTCTCGAAGTTGACCACTTTCGTTGTAATCAAATTTGGAACCGCGAGTGACAGACTGCTCGTCATCCCCAAGTGCTGCAAGGATGGTTTTTCTAAGCTTAATAGCTGCGTCTTTGTTATTTGTTTCTTTCATGTCATCTCCATTGTTGTCAATGTCTTTGTGTACTACTGCTTGATCCTTTGAATCTGCATCAGTATCACCTAGAGCGTCTTCGAGAGCGTTTTCGACATCTTCGATTTTGTCTACAGGTACTTTGATGTGGATCGTTGCGATTTCATTTTCATCTTCTTCATCTTCGTCAGTAAGAGCATCAAAATCAGGATTTTCATCCCGAACATCTGCGTGGCAATCATTTGTGAAGTCATCGTCGGCGTCGGTCACTTTAACGAGAAAATCTTCTGGAAAATCTTGGCTGCTTATCCCTTCTGATTCTAAAAGTTTTGGAAGAAAAAAGTCTCTAATGGATAAAGATACTTCTTCAGCCTCTTTCGAGGACAAAGACACTTTATGAATTAAATCTTTTTTGCATTCAATAAATTCAGATTTATCAGCGGCTAATATTTCAGCAACTTTCATAATCTTCTTTGTATTCAATCGTTCGCTTTGACCGTCTATCATTTTTTTTCCTACTTTAGTAATTTGAACAACTGTTAAACAGTTATGCATTTTCTATTAATGAACTGTCTCTTATTTAACGACTTCTTGGTTTTTAATCAAGCATTTTGTTCGGGCCGTTCATTTCCCTATTTTTACAGTTACTGAATCATCAATAACTTAAATTTTGTTTAGAGCAAAATTGCTCTATATTCTTATTAAAATATAATGATTAATCTTCCTTTTTAATTTTAAAATTAATTCATCCATATAATACTAGCTTCCAACATTCCTGGCTCACCATCAATTCTCTTAACAGATGAATGAGATATTGTGTCACATGCATAGCAGAATGTATTATTCTCCCGCTTAGACGCCTCTCGTGAGCCACAAGCAGGGCAAACAAGTCCGACAGGCAATTTCATTGCCGTACGCTTATTGAACCCATCTACAGTAGCTCCTGCATAGACATCAGCGGTTGTTTTATAAACACCCTTGATCAGAATTCGGTTATTGCTTGCTGCCTGCTGCATTCCACCCATTCCCATATCATTTCCAGGATTTGGCTGTGCTGGAGCCGCTGCCGCCGGTGGCATTGCCATATCAGGAGACATTGGAGCTTCCATTCCATCCATTGGTGCATCATCAGGTGCATTATCGTTTTTATCGTCTGAAGGCAGGACTTCGACAATAAATTTAAATTCAAGCTGTGCGTTGCAACTATTACAACTGCCAGTGCCATTTGCAACATCAACGTCCTTTGATCCGCACTGTGGGCAAACTGTTCCCCAAGGTGACTTTGTTCCAGGTTCTGGAGATTCATCGATCAATCCGTCTGCCATAGGCTGTGACGCACCAGTTAAAGAACTCACGCCTAGCTCATTAGCAGCATTTGGAACGCCTGCATCCATTGGAGGAATCTGACCAGCGACATCACCGCCCATTCCAGCCATACCACCACCAGCCGCTGGCTGTGGGGCACCTGGAAGTCCAAGCCCCTGTGCAACTTTTATTACATTTTTAATTCGTGCCATTCGTGCATTAGCTTTTGCACCATTTGACATAATCATTTTTGAAGCATCTTGGTCAACAATTGGTGAAGCTTCTTCTGTTAAGACAGCATCGCCTAATACAGATTCATCAGATATGATGTCATTTCTGTCTTCATCTACATAATCAAGATCATTTGGATTATAGCTCGGAGTGAATGTTTTCACCGCTCTTGAAGAAACCTTACCACACACCATTCCGTCTTCAGTGACTTGAATATCAGTTAGCGAGAATGTAGTTGGATCAACTTCGTATCCATTTTTAGCAAGAATATCAACAGCAATGTCTCTAAACTTTGAATTGAATGATGCGTCTTGAACATCAATACCAATTTCTTCTAATGTAGCTTCAATAGTTGTACCATGGAATGTCTCATCAGTAACTTTTATTTTCGAAGTTTTGATTGACTTATCCAGAATGTTTATGGCTGAATTCCTGTATGAACAAAGCAGCTTAGCCGCAAGAGTAATTCGATCTGTTTCGATATTATTTTCAACAGCAACATCGGCAAGCCATTTTAATGTACTTCCAGCTAAATCTGCTTTAGAAGCTACAGCTTTCTTGGATGCAGACATCTTTCTGAAATCATTAATTTTGGCAGCCATTACATCTGCAGGTATATTGTTAACTGTGTCAACGATATCTTCTCCAGATGCGTTCATGTCGTCACCTGCCAAACTTAATCCGGTGACAGCACCCTTCATAGCGTCTGCGTTCATATCTTCGTCGTCAGCATCATCACTTAAAGCATCTTTCATCTCATCCATTTTATTGCTTTCCGGTGCTGTGTTGTCAAGAATTTTATCTAATTGTGATACTGCTTCTGAAAAATTATCCTTGATTACAGTCAACGCGGCAATAATGTCTCCCTCAGTGGCATCTTCATCCACGTTGTCAGCAATATCTGTCACAGCAGTTTCTTCTACTGGGAGAATTTCTGTGCCAACGGAGTCGCCCATAGGTTCGTCCATTGAACTATCATCTAGAATTTGTGCTGTTTTGCTCATTAAAGCATTATACTTTCGATAATTTGTTCCGAGTCTTGCAATTTTTAACACAACTGGAAAATCTTTGTTAGAGGCACAAAATGATAAAAATTCAATAACGCTCTGTGGGCTTGAATTAGTCTTCTCACATGTATTTGCAATTGACGCTAATACATTCCGAACAACCTTTTTACCGGATACCTTAGAGAAATTCATTGACGGATTAATCATTGATTCAAGCGTCTCATCACCAAGGTTTTTCCGTGCATCTTTGGACAATTCTGTTACTATCCTAACTAAAGCTGATGTTCTTTTTTCTTCAAGCATTTTATTGTAATTTTCATTAGTCGAACCGTCTGTTCGTTTGCCGTCCAGCCTTGACTGCATTCCATCATCTTCATTAGAATTATGCATCTTATTAACTCCAGAAACAATCGGCTCTTCATTGTGTTCATGCTCTGACGAGATATTTTCGTTCAAAGTCATTAATACATCAATGGAATTATTATCATAAGCCGTTTTAATTACATTAGAGAAATCTCCTAGAAGTTCAGACGCTGTTCTGACACCGTCGCCATTTTCCATTTGAGCAATTTGTGAATCAGTTAAAACCGGTGCCCAATTTGTCAGTTTCCCATTGTGAAACCCAGAAATTCCTTTATCTGTAGACAATACAACTCGATTCCCTTTTTGGTCATCTATCTTAACGTCAATAGCCAAAGCAACAGTATTGGCTTTTTTGGCGTCATTAGCAATTTTCTTGAAGTAATCCATATAATTCTTGTCTCCACTAGAAGCTGTTTTATTTTTCTGAGGATACTCTAGCATATCCTTATTAGAATTCTTTGTAGCTATATTACAAGCCTGTCTTAAGTTTTCCAATGCAAAAATAAAGTTTTCAAATTTATTTTGTTTGTTAAAAATAATTTCTTCATCTTCATCCGCATTGCCTGCAGAAGCCCACACTATTCTTTTGCCAATATTATTAGCTAATACCCCGCCGCCGATTGGCAACGCGTATGGCTGCTGAGAAAATGGTGCCACCATTGTTCCCACACTTGGCTCAAACAAAGCTTGCTGAGTCTGCATTGGGGGAACATTGTTCACTGGCGGCACAACACCCTCTCCAGGAGCACCTGCCGCGTCTTGTGGCTGCGGTGGTGCTTGTGGCGATTGAGGAGTTGGTTGTGTTCCAGGGAACATAGGATTCTGATTGCTTGTTCCAGCTTCAATCCCATCATCAATCATATCTTGGAGAGTATTTTGAAGTTCTCCCATGGCTTTTGTTAATTTAGCAACGTGTGCTAAATCAATATTATCCTTTCTAGAGAAAAGATTAAGAACTGCAACTTCCAAAAAGTTTAAAGCTAAATTAACTAAATCTAAAATATTCAAACTTGAGCCCGGATCAATACCAAGCCCTTGAAGTATTTTCACTACCGTAGCGTTTTGAGCAGTGCCAGAACCAAGCAATTGCCCGCCAACTAAATTTCCAGCATTTTGAGCACATTTAATCAAAGTGCTGTTTAGTGAATAAAAAGTCTTTAAACTCTCTTCAATATCAACATGATCATGCTTGCTTCTTGTGGCTGCAACTTTCGCCATTGTTTTGTTTAAGGCATTCGCAGCTTTAACAATAGCTTGTGATTTATAAATAACCTCTTCTTTGTCGTATAATTCTATAACTTCACATGATTCAAAGGCACCATCGCCAACTGCCGATAATTCAATAAATTTAATTCCATAGTTGGATTCGTATGCCTTTTTGCCAGAAGGATGCGTTTTGCTTTTATATTTTTTAAGACAATCACAATAATCTTTTTCTGTGGTTGCTTTATTTCCGCATATAGAACAGATGCCAAGTTCAACAGTACATCCCATAGAGACATCATGAATGTAGCCTTGCTTGATTCCATGTGCTAACTCAGGGTATGCATCTTCATCAATGAAGAAAACACAAAATACGCACTTTTTATCGTCGTCCCATTCTGCATAAACAATCATTCCTTTGGCTTCTTCTATATCATCATTTTTATGATTGGTATAGATAGGACAGCCTTCGAAAGTTTTATATGCAGGTAATTTTTTACCCTGATAATCGTTTATTTTTGTCAGCTCTTCTTCGCTGAAATAATCACCATTTGAATTGACGACATCAGCATCAATAGCTCGTGCTCTAACCCATAAAAGATTTGAATCTTTTCGAGAAATCATTTCTTTGACAAGATCAAAGTCCTTGTATTTCTCAATCATCTCCTCGTAATTTGCGTAAAGAGATTGCAAACCTATTTTAGCCGAAGTAACAGTGCTAGAAGTTTTGATTTGCCGACCGTTCATTATGGAGTCAAATGATAACAGTTCTCCGGTAATGCCTCTTTTAATCATTATTAATTAAAATTTCTTTATTTGTCAGGCTTTCCCTTTATTAATATCAAATTAATTGCTGTGAAGAACTGCTATCTTGACCCATTCCTCGACTAGACATTATTTTTTGAACAGCCTGCTTTATCACCGCAGCTACATCGTTCGGCTGTTTTTCGATTTCTTTATCAGTAAATCTTAAAATAGTCCACCCTTGTCTTGACAAATTCACGTCTCGATTTTGATCCTTTTGAATTTTATCTTGATTGTTATGCCAGATTTCTCCATCAGCTTCAATTCCAAGTTTAATCACAGGAAAAGCACCATCAAGTCGATATTCGTTCGATGGCCCAGCTTCGTATTGTGCATAAAATGCTGTAGGTATATTCATTGACATTATCAATTTGTATAATTTCTTTTCTAAGTTTGTATATGTCAAAACGGTTTGTTTTTCTTTTACGTGGCCAAGTTTTGTATATTTTGAAGCAAGATAATTTAATGGAACACCTGAAGATAGATGAACCCATGGATTCACCGATGGCAAGTCTTCTGGGATTTCCATCAAGTGACCTCGACCAGTAACTGGCGACAGTCCGCGAATTTCTTTATCAATAGGATTTAAATATTCGTCGTCCCTAAGATCAAAAGCTATTTTTCTGTTATACGCTATCTCGTTAGACACAGAACTAGCAGTTTTATACAATTGATGTAAAGTTTCAGCAGTCATTGGAGCAGCGTCTGCTGGAGCCGCTCCTCCTGCACCGCCTGCACCTGCACCCATATCTCCTGGCGGCATCCCTCCTGCACCAGCCGCTCCTGCATCCATCATTCCAGACATGTCACCGCCAGGAGACAATGGCTGATTAACTCCACCACCAAAGCCTGAACCGTCAACACCATTGGATGATCCAAAATTACCAAAACCAATATTGCTATCAGTGTTCATGATATCAGCGGTGTTAACAAAATTCATTCCCTGCTCAAACCTAAGACGCTCCACTTCCTGGTCCCAATTGAGTCCAAAAGCTTCTACAAGTGTTTGAGCACTAATTACTCCGTTGCCTTGTGCAGTTACTAGAGTTTGAAGAACACCAGTGTTGTCCTTTAGCTCTAATTCATTAAAGACAATTTGGGGATAAACGAATTCCTCCTGTCCTCCATCTCCCTCTGTTGTAAATCCATTCCACTCAGCTACTTTTTTGAAAATGCTTTCTTCAATCCATTGAGCAACTTCACGCCTCCAAGTCTCCAACCTTTCATGCATCGATTGAATGCCGACTTGGGCATTGCCATAAGCAGGGCCTTCGCCATTCAAAAGTGCCTTATTCAACATAAGGCCATCTAAAATTTCTTGATTTAAGCCTTCTAGCTCTTCGGCTGTTTGAAGAACTTGCCCATTAGCACCAACTAATTTATAATCAAATGCATGTGGTGTAACCAATGTCAAATTAGGATCATTGGCGACAGCAGATAGCTGTTCTTGTACTGAATCAAGGTCTTCTTGCGAAGCAGGTCTGTTTTCATCACCCACTGTTACAATTCTTACTGGCAAAATATGCCTTTCTGCAATCAACCATTGTGCTTGTCGCAGCTTATCCTTATAAGCTAACGTAACAAAAAGAGGCCTAATCAAAGAAGTGCCGTAATCAGCCCACGGATCAGCACCATGCTTGAAGTGATGTATACATTCTGAATGTAATCTAATCGGCTCTTTAGATATGATTTTTCTTTTAATAGATTCGTCAATTAATTCATAAAGTTCAACAGGTTGACCGGATTGGACAACTTTAACCTCTCTGTCGCTTGGTAGATATGAATAAACAGGTTCTTGATCCATAAATCCTGGTGTTATCATCACAGAATCTGGATTTAGCAGCGACAATGCTTTCCAAGTCGCACCCTGGTGGTCGCAGATGTTCCCCCTACTGTCTTCATTTGTACCGTTGCATTTTTGGCAATCAATGGACGCTAAAACGAAAGCATCACCGTATAAATGATAAGACTGAGAAATTAACGGAAGCCATTTTTGGAAATTTAATTTTTGTATTAATTTCTCAAAATAATCTTTTACCACGCCAGATTTACATTCCAGCTTCCATCCATTAAATGGGAAGTTGGTGTAAAAGTTAATTCCAGCGGCAACTTTTGGCTCATTGTTTCGCCACCAATTCGCCCACAAGTAAATCTCTTTTCTTGTGTTTGGGATTTGGAACGATGATGGAGTTAAAAATGGAGAATAAAAGTTCGGCTGTGTGGTTGTGTTATTTAAAGTGCCGCCAAATTGTGCATATTTTGCCCGGTCAGGGGTAACAGAATATTGGGTTCTTGCCGTCCTTATTTGAGCCCAACCTCTATTATTTTTTACATTAGCCTCTTGTGTCGCTTTTTTATGGATAATGCTATTGCCCGATTGGGTAATAACAGAGGCTATAGATGGAATTTTTGTATTTGGTGCCAAGGTTCTCCTTAATTGATTATACAAGTTTTAATTTCTTATACAATTACGAAAAAGCCTAGTTCGAGTTCCATTCTGAAGTGTTTATAAAATTATCAGGAGTTTGATTCCACACTAAATCTCTACCTTCTTGCATTCTGTAATCTCCGCCTTGACCATGTGCAAAATATTGATTAGGTTGGCTTGATTCAAGTAAAGCCTTTTTGTCAATGATTATTTTAGGCCTCGATGAATCTAAATCTTGCTCAAGTGTGGTTTCTTCTTCGTCATCTAGAGAGTCAATACTAGGAGAGATCGATTCCTTTAGCATTATATCATGTGACAATTTGTACCAAGACATTATTCTTCAGTTGCCTTTCGCAACTGCTCCTCTAAAGTGTCTAATTCGTCATCATCAAAAACATCCCTTGTATCTTTCAAAAGAATTTCAATAGCTTTATCAGATAAAATCTTTGTTTTCTTCTTAGTGACATTTTTTGTGTCTTTTGAGTTTAATGACAACAATTGACTTTCCAGAGACTCTTTAGTGTTTGATTCTTTGCGTTCAATTCTTGAATCTTGTGCGTCTTGATCAGACATAGGGAATTTTGATCTTTCTCCTGTTTCTAAATTCATAGTTTCTTGGTCAACATGCATTTTGTCAAATAAATTAAGAGCTTGGTTTTGTGTGATTAATTGACTGTTTAACCAATTTAAATAATTACATCCCACAGTTCCATCAACATTTAATTTAGCATCAATGCAATACTCTCTACAATTAGACAGGGCCATTGGCACTGCTGCACCTTGGTTGTATATCCCTTTCGGGCACATTTGATAACCTTCGCCCATTTGATTCTTTAAAGTCACAAATGCAAGCTTGACATTTTTAGAAGGATTTAAAGAGCTATAAACTTCTCGCACTTCTTCAGCGGCGACTTTGATATTAAATGAATGTACATCACTTAATGCCTTTTTGATTTTATTTTTGTTTTCATTGCCATCAACATACTTAGAAAGAAAATTTAAAATTTTTGCAGCTTTGATTTGCATCTGTCCGTCATCAATTTTATCAGTGTTTAAAATAAGATTTTCTTGGCAAACAGCCTCGTTGAATGTATTTCTGATATTTTGAAGTAAATTATAGGCTTTTCTTAGCCCAACAGATGAAACTTCTGTTTTAATTAGCTCCATTGCCTCAGCCGTCTGTTTAAACCCATCATTGGATGCAAATCTAGAATTACTAAATCCATTCTGGAAACAATTAAAGAAATAATTGACTAAAATATCTTCTGAATTAAAATCAGCAGCAGTCAACGTTTTTAGATCGTTTATAATTTCAGGCTTGGATTCAGCCGTTTTAATAAGCGTAATTATATCTGACCCTGTTAGCTTTTTCATAATATTATTTCAATAAATCATTCAAACTTGAATCATCCATGCCTCGATCCAATAGAACTGATTTAATTTCCCGCATCATAGTTTTCACACCTGCCCTGTCATGAACCTCTTTGGCATCCAATTTAGACATTGAGCTAAGCCAACAAAGAGACGTAATTAATTCTGCATTTGATCTTTTGGAATAGTCCTTATCAACTCTAGGCCAGTCGTTGTTTGGATTTGGAAGAGTTTGAGATTCTACAGTTTTATCTTTTTTGGTGTGCTTTTTCTTGTTATAGTCTTTTACCAGATTAACAGCTTTTTCTATTGTTTCTTCGTTCCACTTGTCTTCTTTAACAATATATCGAACAATGTCTCTTTTTCCAAGTCCATGGTCTAATAACTTCCCAACTTTCCCCATTAAAACTCTGAAGGGATTTCCACGAGTTTTTTTCTTTTTAGGTGATGACTCCTGAGAGTATTTTTCAAAATTAAAAGAAGAGTTGCTCATTTTTTTTTGTTCCTTCAATTCATCAATATATTCTTTGATTAAATTGTTTGTGTTAGGATATGGCTTTCCGCTCTGCGGATCAATAACTCCCATTCCTTGGCCAAGTTGATCTGGAACCTTTAACGCCCCCACTAACTGGCCCAACCTGTCGCTTGCCGCTGGGCTCTGCACTCTACTTCTTAAATTTTCGATCTGCATCAGTTTAGTGCCCTGATCGTTATTTTGAACTAGATTGCTCAGAACGTCAATCATTTCTTCAATTGATACTCCAGCTTGAGCTAATTTATCCACCTTTTAACTGTATCTCCGGTCCGCTTAGGTTAATAGTGTCAGCAAATTCAGATAAGAATGATGTTTTTCGCACAGAATTCGAAGTTCTTTCTGCGATGGCTTCCTTGATTTCAAGATTACTTCTAGTGTCTTCTGGATTTTCCCCATTTCTAGAAATTTTATTTTTTCGATCTCTATTGCTTTCCCTAATCAACTCCCGCACACTATCATTAGTTTCAGCAAGAAATTCATTTCTGCTATTCAATCTACCATGTGTGGAAGGCATTTCATTTCCAATTCTGCTAACTCCAATTCCTCGATAAGGAAGAACCTTTGTCTGTCTGATTGCGTTAAGGTTGTTCTTTTCCCATGAATTATGGCTGTCAGCTTTCTTCTCTGCTGCTGACCTCTTGGACCTCATATTATATTCTGTATCCTGAGATTCCATAAAAGCATCCTGAATTTCATCAAATTCAGGTTCCCAAATTGACAGATTTCCGGCGACTCTAGTGTTGTCAATAATAGTTCTATTTTTGTCTTTAGACATTTTGGTATACTCATCTAAGTATATCTCTCCATAATCAACCCTTCTTACACCACCCGGCTGATCTCCATATCGAGCAACTTCTGGCTTTGTAAATTCCCAAGAATTGTCTGACTTCTGAGCTTCCTTAACTCGATTATGATATACGCTGCTTGATTTGCTTGCTTCCTCAATTAAAGAAGCAAAGTCATCAGTATCAGCCGACTTTTTTGTATCAAAGAAAGCATCCAATACAAAATTCGGAGTCTCTTGCCCATCTGAAGCTTTTTTGAAAATACTCATAATTAGTCTACCTTTTCTTCGCCTTCGGCTGTGTAATTTTTAGCAACATCTGGCCAAAAATCTTTGTCTTGATAACCAAGAACATTATTCCAATAATCCACAAATTCGCTCTTTGATTCAGCAGATAGTTTTGCTTCTTTAACCAAATTGGAGATTACGGAGTCTTTCATATTGCTTGACATATTAGAAGAATACACTTCTTTAATGCTGCTGTTAAGAGCCTCAACTGCTTTAGACATTTTTAATGGAGCCATGGCTTCAACGTATTTAGATGGCAAGCCGTTTTTAATTGCAATTGAGCTAAACGCCAATCGCTGAGCTGCTGTAAAATCTTTTGGAGATGTAAATTCAAGTTCTACATTTTCTGACTGAGCAACTGCCTTTTTGCTTTCAACTTGTGCGGATTTAACTCTGCTCACTAAAGCATTTGCAATCTTCTTTCGGTTCTCCCTTCGGGCAGCCAAAATTGTATTAACTAGCTTGGAATCACCAGCCAGTTTAGCCGCTTCAATTGCTTCTGCACTAATCTGATTAGGGTGATTAAACGTAATTTTTCGATTTGAATTATCATTAGCTGAAATACTCATAAACTCTTTTATATCTCCTTCTTCGTCTGTGTCATTGTCAATTGATGTTTCATCGTCAATCAATTCTTCGCTATCTTCGTCAGATTCAAACTCTGAGTCATCAAATTGTTCATCCATCTTGAAATGGGTAACTGGATCAACATGATCATCGCCTGCATCAGAGTCATCTTCAAAATCATCTCCTGAATCGAAATCCTCTCCTATAGGTGTATCATCTACTTCGTCCTCTGCATCTAGGTCATTAACAAATTTTTCATCAATCATGTCTGAAATTTCATCAATTTGCATTGGATCAACATCTCTAAGTTTTGTAATCAAGTCAATGATCTGCTCATTCTTGTTCAAATCTTCGGCAAATCGACCATTTTTGATGTCCTTCTGGACACCTTCCCAGTCGATGCCAGAGAATTCTATTTTAGAACCCATGTTTTGTACACTATTTGGAAAAACTCTATCTGCCATTTTTTACTCCGATATTTTACAATTCTTTTTTTACATTTCCGTTACCTTTAACTATTTTTATTTTGTTATCAGTAAGCAGACAAAAATCGTCTATCTGAATATCATATTCTTTAGGTAAATTATGATGACCTTCTAAAACATGTTTAATTAATGGATATCCAGACCTACAGGCCTTCTCTTGATTTGCATCAAGTTTTCCAATGTGTTTAACTTGAAAATTATCATCTAAGAAAATCAAACTTATTGGAAAATTTACGTTTTTATTCCAAAAGCTATGATTCGACGCATACGGAAATGTAAATAATGCCGACTCATCAATATCTAAAGGATTTGAATGCATCAGTCCTTTAGATAATTCATCTTGAGTTTTAGCTATAAATCTGATTTTTAGCATATTTCTTAATTAAAATAGCCACCATGCTTTCTTTTTCCATTTCATTGCCAACATTCACATTTCGATTATCTAAAAGAGAACCTTTTGGTAATTTTTTATTATGAATATCCTGTGCATTATTAATTCTTTCAATAATGGATTGTTTAATCTTATTTGCCGCTTCATCGTGTGTGTGATTTTTAAAATCGTATACATCAAATAATCGTTTATTGTTTGCTTTCGGCACCACATGAGGCATCAATGGCTGCACCAACCCATTAGGAAACATTTTATGAGTATTGCCCATAATTTGATTTGCAATTTCTTCTTTTTCTTTTTCTCCTAAATTAGCAAAATTTTCCTGGTGGCGATCAATTGCATTCTGAATGTGGCCTGCTTGGGAAAGCGGTGGCAAGAAGTCTGACAACTGCCTTAGTCCCGGCTTGTAAGAGCTATCGTCGTTCATTAACGAAAGATTGGCTAATTTCTTATATTTAGCATTCAATTCAGGGTCCGTTACGTTTTCATCAATTGCTTCATTAAGCGACCCATGCCAAAGCTCCCCAAAACTAAGCTTTGGCTTGCCTCTTGCTCTGTCCTTATTAGAAGAAAGACTGGCACCAAGAATTTTAGCTAAACTCTTGTATATCATCGCCCCCATGCCAGTTTTAAGAAGCAATCGAGCGAATTCTGGATGCTCTTCGCTGTATTTTTTGAACATCAATGGCATTGCCACTAATCCGGTTGAATCTGTGGCTTTAAAAATATCATTAATATGTTCATCAGTCGGTGCAACCAAATTGTATTCATCATCAATATCTGATAGAGAAGTCTTTGAAAATCTTTTTACATCCTGATAATTAATTTTAACAAGATTCGAAATTTTATTCATCGCAGAATCAAAATCCGCCAAAGCCTTTTTAGCATCTAATTCGTTTTCTGCGTCCTTAATTCTTTCAGCTAATTGCATTAAAGAATTTTTGTATTTTCCGGTGTATATATTTAGAAAAGTTGATTTTTTAGATTTCAACATGTCCTCTAAATGCTTGATTTGTTCAAACGCACCAGCCTCTTCTTCTTCAATTTTTACAAACTCTTGTGCTGGAACTGAAGGCTCTTGTCCATTCGACTCTAAATCATAATCGAATGTGCTTTTGAAGTCGCCATTTCTTTCTTTGTCAATTGATGGTCTGAATTTGATGCCAGCATTAATTATTTTTTGCAAATTCACCGGTTCATTTGAGAACAAAACGTCTAATGTGTATCTAAAAATATTTACTTTACTTTCTGTACCTACAATAAAATCAGAAAAAGCATCCCAGTCAGAATTACCGTTTCTGTTATTAAACAACTGCAAACCGTATTCATAAATATCGCCTATAGAATCGTTCATGATCTTCATGTACGGCATCAATTGCGGAGTGTCCAATCTATTGTTGTAAATATCAATTGAAATTTGTTTTCTTTCTTTATCTGAAAAATTATCAAACTTATATTGATCATTTAATTTTCTTTCAATATTAGTCAAAATCAATTTTTCTTTTGAAATTTCATCATTTACTGCAAGTTTGTAAAATGATTCTAAAATTGACGAAGTCGTTTTTCTGGATGTATTTCTACCAGCCTCCTCAATATACAACTTTAATAAATCAGGTTCTCTAGTTATTTTTTTAAACATAATTGTCCTTTTAATGAGGTTTTTTGAATATACTTGTTGATTTATTCGAAGCAGTTTTGATTTGTTTTTCTTCTTTTGAAATTCTTTGAATAGCTCTGTAATCGAACTTGTCTGCTTTCTTTAGATCAGTGAGTGCATTTTTTGAATTAAGATAATGATCTCGCAAGGCAACACGACCTCTCTCTGTGATTTTGACCGAGCGACCGTTTCCAGCAACCAACCCATCAGCTTTTAGAGACAATAGAGTGTTATCATCTATAGTTCCTGGCACAGAACAATACCTTTCATTTCCCTCAGATACAGCGGTCACAACCAAATTTGTATTGGAATCTATATCAGAAAGAGCTTTTATAATAGAATTACCAACTTTGGCAGGCTTTCTGTCGGCAGCGGTAGGTGATAAAATGGCAAATTGAATATCAGAAATTGGAAATTCTGGTTGACCAAAATCATTATCTCCGAAAAGCATTGGCATATTGTCTTGCAGATGAAGAGGCATAATAGGAAATGGCATATTTATTTTTTCTATGTTTATTTGCAATTACCTACGTGGCAATAAATTCTTCCATCCTTCGGTGCCATGATTGACATCATGAGTGTTTTCCCAAGTAAAATCGTTTAAATCTCCATTCATTGATGGACTTGTTGCCATTTCATCTGGAATTATATATCCAGGACCTGGAGTAGGATCATCCCCGTGAAGCTCACCTTCAAAATTCAGCTTTTCATCATCGTCCGTATTTAGGTTATAATAATCAGGGAGTCTAGATTTAAATTCATTCCAAAATACTTCATCGAATTGATCATAATCTTCCTCGTTTCTTTTCCATGTTACTTGACGTGCTGGCAACGGCAACTCATCAAGTGCAGAAAGATTATATGGGAATGCAGCAGTTTTCGTTAATTGACTTTGATAAATATCTGCCAATTTATAGCAACCCAGTTCGTCTAACATATTAATAGTGTGAATATACTGTTTCATTTTAAAAATTGAGATACCGAATTGTACGGATTGTTCCCGCCAATATAATCATTCTTTAATCCGCCAAATCCATCCATTTCATACGGCGTTTCATTGACAAGCCCACGCTCGGGCCATTGTCCTTTTATTTTCTTATCCCAGTCAATTGCATTCAATGCATCTGGGTCAAGTCTTCCAATATAAGTGTTGTTCTGCTTAAGCTTTTCAAGCTTTTTCTCTAAACTAATGTTGTTGTTCTTAGATTCTTCGGTAATAGGAGATGGAGTGTCAAACAAATCTCCAGACACACTGTGAGTACCTCGCTGATCTTCGAGCGTGTAATCCATTAATCCAGTAAAATAAGAATGCATGTTAGGGTAATACTGTGAATTCATTTGCTCGATGTATTTATCCAAACCATCTTCTTGTCTGTAAGATACATCTTGACCCAAAAATGGCTCAGAAAGAATATTTTCAGTCAAGTTAAGCGGATTCCCGTCATCTTCGTATTCCTCCACTGTTGGCAGGTAATCGTCTAATAATGGAGGGACGCCTTTCCTTCTGTAAAAATTTGCCATTCTTTGAGCAAGCTTAGAATAATCCTTGTCGTTGTTTAATCGGAAATTATCAAGCATTTCTTCTACAGACTTGAATTTTGTTTTTATTTTGTCAGTTTCTTTGCTCACTTCGTCGCATCTTAAATTTTTCAGATGCTGTTCTTTATTTCTTATTTTTTTCTTTTTTTTGAGTGACCGCCGTTCATCAAAATCCAACAAATAAGCAGGAGCATCTTTTTCTAAATCATTGTGAAACGCTTCAAGCAAAGATTCAAAAGGTCTGTCAAAACCAAATAATTTTGGCTTGTGCGTCTTGGACATTATAGAGTCCAAGGATAAGTCTGGCATAAAATCATCAACGCCAGAGCCGTTATTTGGTCTCCCGCGAAAAGTTGGCGATCCACCAGGAGCGTATGGATTACTTGCACCACCCTGTCCGCCAAAATTTGCAAATTTTGTGCCCATTAAATAAATATTCTATGTGCTATACGTTTTTACCTAAATCTTCCGCCGGTGTAAGCGATTCTTGTTTTAGGGGCTTTTTTGAAAGCAACTGAGTATCTAGAGCATTCATGTATCGCTGCTGCCAGAGCATCTGGGATATCATCTTTGTATCCAGATAATGCCTCTATATACTGTTTTCCGTTTTTCCATTTTTTTTGAAGGAACGTTAACTGCATTTTCGCTTCTGCGATTTCGTTAATTGGGACCAGATCACCAGCTTTATTTTTAACTTTACCAGAAGACATCTGATAAAATTCTACTCTATTGTCTCTAAACGCGTCTAGAAGGTCGATGTAAATTGCATCCTTATATTCTCTGTTAAACACCCTCAAAACAGCAGGGACGCCGATCTGTTGCAGCCGCTCAATGGTTTCTGATGAATGCCACTGGTCAAAAGATATTTGTTTAAATCTAAATCTACTATTTAAATCTATAAGATAAGCTTCGACGACACCGACATCAACCGGCTGCTTCATTTGAACTGGTGCCCAGAAATGTATATGATCGACAAAATACTTTAGTATTGGTTTGTTGTATGCATCCTTTTTACCGGTTGGACATCCATGCACAACCACAATCGTATAATAATCGGATCGGTTCGCAGGATCAACATGGCAGTAATATTCAACTCCATGCTCCCTAATTTCACATCTACTAACAGTAGAGCAATTATTAAATGCGTAATTCACATCGTCTGATGTTAAATACGGGTCTGCAGAATTATTGCCAAATTCAGCACCATATTGCATATTATATTCAATAGGGTCTCTTAATTGCTCTCCGGCCAGCCACCGGCGATCAACATTGGCGTTGATCAACCACGTCGGCAGCTTGACAACAAGCGTATCAGCAAAATCTAAAGTCGTATTGTACAACTCAAACAATTTGCCAAACGGCCCTTTGGGGTTAGACAAACAAATAATTTTACCATCTGAACCAAACGTTGTCAATGAAGGCCTCAAATCATCGTATAGTTTCTTATCTAATCCCGAATTTGGATTATCGCCAGTCATCGCAGCAAGCTCGTCAAGTATGATGCACCAACACGTTTTACCAACAAGACCAGAAGCCGACGAACTACCGCTTTTCAATTTGATTGTACCTGACAACAAACTAATTCCCTTGGCTGCCCGTCGTTCGTTTTCTTTAATGTCATGTGTTGTTAAAAATGATAATTCGAGTACATTATCGGTGTGACCAATAAATTGTTGAAAAAACGGAGAACTTAAAGCCGTGTTTTTCATTGGAGTAAAAATAGAATCTTTAGCCTGATCTTCGTTTTTGGCGACGTTAAGAATATAAATATCCTGCTCAGGAGGAAGTCTAAGGTCTTTTTGTGGATGTTCTAAAGCAAGAAGTTTATACACTTCATACAATGCTATTGTATAAGTCATAAAACTCTTAGTTCCTCGACGACCAATGATGAGAACTAACTCTTGAAACTTATTTCTTAATTTGTCAATGATCTGCTTCTTTACAGCTTCATCTGGAATATCTTCAATTAAATCATATTCTGATTGAAATTTGTCTTCGGCAGCAGTATTCTTGATATCAGTAAGCATACTTTCAACGGTTTTGTCACCAGCAGCGGCAATTTCGTAATTAAGTCTTGCTTCTCGAACTTTTGCAGGGCACCTTAAACATGTTAGACATCTTGAGTTTAAGGGATTTAAGATTGTTAATGACGGTTCATTCTTTGAATTCTTTTCAGCACATTCTTTTTCATTATCGACGACATATTTCCAAACACAAGAATCACACCCTTCGACTTCTTCCTTCTTAGTATCGTTAAATTTGATAATTGAATTACCGGTGGAACCAGCGTAAAACAACTTCAGAGTTAATATTTGCCAAGGATAGGGCGTTAAATTAAGAAAATAAGGATGTGTAATGAATGTCTCTATATCAACATAATTGTTTGGATTATATTTTGATTTGTCTTTTGGTTCAGGAGGGGGAACATCATGCCTATTGGTGTAAACAGGTTCATAGCTTTCTCCGGCTTCTAAACTTAATTTTTCTGTAATTTTAGCCGCTGAACGTTTAAGTTTTTCTCTTTCTTCAAGTATTGATTTGCTTTTAGATTTGTTCATGATTTAGATGAATCAATTATGAAGCGATTGCTTCATGAAGAAAATTAACCTTCTCTCGAATAATTCTTCTAGATTCAGAATCAGTAATAGACTCGTGTAATTCAGCTAACACTTCAAATACATTAGGAAGACCGAGCGTATTATCATCTCTAAGCTGCTTGATCGTCAACAATTTGGTTGTTAACTTGTCAATCAAAGCAGCTCGCCTACACACTTCGTCAGCAGTTTTCGCAGAAAGTCCGCTAACTTCATCAATCTCAACGAGAACGGCTGTTAATGCTAATTCGTGTTCGCGATATTTCCATCTATTTATTTCGGCTTCTCGGCCTTCATATCGCTTTAAACCAGGAGTCTGCACCTGAGTTAAGTCGCAATGTCTTTTTATGTGCTGTGAAACTTGTTCCCAATTTAGTTTGGCATTAAAATGTTTTTCAAAAAACACCACAACAGTATTTATTTTCTTTCCAGAGTCTAAGTAAACAAACTCAAGCAACTCTCTGTTTGGAGAATTGCATATAGCACATCTTGAGCTTGGAAATCTTGGATATTCAACTCCAAAAACTCCAAGCGTAAATGGCACGACTGGAATAGGGTCAGCAGGTAACGAACTAAACAGAACCATGCTTTTTGCAATCTCACCCTTCTCAGATTTGATTACTAAGTTGGAATGATGATCGGCATCTTGCGGCACAAGAACATTATCAATTATAGAATCAAAATTCTCAGACATGATTTAATTATACATTTAAATCTTTAGTTAGCCTTGCATAAGGAGCATCTTCTTCATATGCTAAAATTACATATTCGTCAGGGAATCCAAAAACTCCATAATTAGAATTTGCAAACTTGGTATTAGTAGATGATACTGGGCTTGTAGAAACTTTAATTGTTGCTCCATTGTGTCGAATTTTATAAGAATTATTCTCCCCTTCGACGTTGCATTTACTTCGTATTTTTCTAGCCTTACAAACATTCTCAGCTAATTCAGACGTGACCGAAGGACGGATATATGAATGTAAAGTGTTCAAATGAACTGGGTTTTCTATGGCAAGTGATGCAATTCTCTGAAATGTTTCTTTTTCCTTCTTAGATATTTTTATTAGTGGCGACTGACCAGAAGTCATTAAATCCACGAATTTCTTCGCTCCACTAGTTTTAAGAATTTTTTCAAACCTTGGTGCCATGTCGGAATACTTTTTGGGAACACCAAAGGATTCTTCTTCGTCCACTTCAGCGACAATACTCGCTTCTTCCAGTCCATCGGATTCATTCATAGAGTCCAATGCAGATTTAACCAAATTTGGCTTATATCCACTGGCTAATAAAACTTCTTCTACTTCTAAAATTGTAAATGATTTTTTAATCATCTTTCTCGCTTCGGCTAAGATTGTTCTTGTCTGGAGGTTTTCGTTTGAAGCGAGGCTGCTGTTCCAGTTACAGAACATTTCATAATCTGAATTATTCATAGTTACCCATATTATAAAGTAATATTAAAGTTCCTTTTTTATAACTCTTTTTTAAAAAAAATACAATTTTTCTCGCACGACTGCTTTAATGAATCTAAAATTTTAGATAATTTTTTGCTAAAAGCGGCTTGGGAAATATTTAGAACAACTGCACACTCGGTCTGCGTTAAATTTTTGAAATAAAAGAGGTCAATGATTTTCCGATCTTTCTCATTGAGCTTTTCTATCTCTAAATGTATTTCAGAATAATCATTGATGTTAAAATCATATTCAATGTAATAGCTGTCGTCTATGTTTTCAATTGAAATCGAATTGTCCTTATTTACATATTTCGATTTTGTTTTTGATATCAAATACGGCATCAAACGAGTTTCTAAAAAATAAGTAAAGTAACTTTTGTCCTTATCGTATTTAGAGCAAAGCTCTTTTAATACGAATGCAGACTCAGAATATAAATCATCCTTTTCAACCATTGGATATGTCTTATTGATCTTTTTTATCGTGTTAAGAATTATTGGCTGATAGTAGTCAAATAACTCCCATAAAGCTTGGTTGTTACCTTCTCTTACCTGCATCACAAGCAAATCAATATGAGCGTAATTACTGTTTGGCATATTTTTTAAAATTAAGAATGATCTTAATTAATTCTATTTTCGGATTTGATCCATCTCTAACATTTTTTAAACATTGATCAAACGAAGAAAGAGCGTCCACAACATCACTTTCGTTAATTAATTTTATTTTATTCTTGATTTTATTGTAATAAAATTCATTTGTTATGCCAGATTTTGGAATTTTATTTTTATGATCGTAAAAACTTGAAGATTGGGCCTGGAAGACCTCGACATAATCTTTTATGTTTTCTCTAATTCTGTTAAAGTAATCTTCAAAATTATTTCCATTAATGTACTTGACTTGATTTAATGACTCTAAATTCCCAACCCAAAGATGTTCAACAAAAGACCAAATGTCAAAATAGGCATTCATGTGACCAAAAACAGAAGGGTCGTTCAACAAATATAAATCTCTGATTAAGCTTAAATCAAACCATTCATAATTTTGCTTAGAACCTTTGTATTTCATCAATCCTTTTTTGAATGGAACATAATTGCATTTTGATATTTTTGGGAATATTTTCTTCATCGAATCTGAATCTGTCGTCGGTATAGGATCATAAGACTCAAAAACAGCTTTTGATTTCAAATCTTTGATATAATCAAGCCTTAGATCAACATTCTTGTCTAAAAAGCATACAATGAAATTTCCTTTAATAGATTTACACTTCTCTTTGTCTGGGTCAAAATAAACAGAAATTGAATCTTGAAACAGACTCATAGAATTGCCGGAAGATTGTGGATTAAAAATTGTTTTTTTACCCTTGGTTAATTCATCCATTCTATTTAGAACAAAAAATGATTCGCCTTCTAAGATATAGTTGGGCATAATAGAATGATATTTCCCCCTGCAACAAATTTACACAAATTATATTCATTTTGTCTTTGGATGAATTCCATTTTTATCCAAGACGATTGAATTGACTCGATGCAGTCTATAATAGATTTTGAATTATAAAAAGAGTTGGACTCACCAGTGCAATTTTCGACAACAACGGTTTCTTTAACAGCCAGCCCGTTTTCCTCAGAGAATACCTCCAATTTGTCATCTCCAACCTTAAGGCAGACCGAACAATCGCTGAATAGACTATTAAACAGCTTAATGGTGTTAGAAAGTTCGTAGCTAGAAACATCAATGGTTGCCACCGAAGGCTCATCAAGCCATGAAACTATCTGCTCAGGGAACAATCCAAATTCACACTTTTCTAAGAATATCTTTAATTTGCATCGATCAGATTTAAACATTACATTGTTTTTATTTACGCTGATCTTCTCAAAATGATTATCTCCAAATATATTTTTGATTACACCAGGAGACTTTTTGGGGATATAAATCTCCAATTCTTCAGTCGCTTCTTTGTCTAAAGATGTTTGATAAAACCCCATTCCATTTGTGGATTGTATTTGGAATTTACTGTCTTTGATGTAACAATGTATGGCAGTTAAGGGATAAGATTCAAAATTCAAAGCACAAAAACGAGAAGCATAAGTCAATTTATTAATCAAGTCTAAATAAGTGACATTAAATGAAATATCGTATTCATCATCGCTGTTATCAGATATGACGCAATCCATAGACTGTAAAGCTAATTTAGATTTTTTGTCCGAACCAGATATTAAACATGTCTTCTTTTGATTGTCAAAAATGATAAATATTGAATCTGACGTTATATGCTTGACAAATTCCAACAACAAAGATGTCTTTAAACTAAAAGTGCAATCTTCATCTAACTCTATATTTGAAATCGTTTCTTCAAAAAAAGTAAAAGCACCTTTGCATTTTAAGGTCAGCTCTTTGTCTTTGAATTCAAACTGAGTAATGGATTCTGATGATTTCTTTTCCGTTGCATCATAGCAATGTGCAAGTGCCAATTCCAATGTTATTTTCGATATTTTGCTCTTCATTTTGTAAGTCCTTTAAATAGTCAAAACTTTTTTCACTGTTGTGTGTATCATTAGCTTTCTTTCTAATTCTCATTAAAGCGTTGTCAACAGTTTTCGGTTTTACATTTAAAGCCGCTGCTATATCTTTATACGATGAATCATATGTATATTGATTGAAAATGGACATTTCTAATTTTGTTAATTTGCTAGTAACAATAGCTATATTGTTTTCAAACTCTTCTCTTTCAATATAATTTGTGGCCATATCGCTGTGGGGATCAGGAATATAGTCAGCGTACGTTTGCATCCCATCATCTTCGTGTTGAGACACAGGAGCACTTAAAGAAACGGCTTCGTTCTGTAACTTGAATTTTTGAGTATTTGCATGTGACATGGCAGTGATTAAATGTCTTTTGCAACACAGACTTAGGCTGAAATTTCTAAATGTCATTCCTCCATTCTCGCTAAAATCTTTCATGGCTTTCCAAACCCCAATCCGGCACTCTTGAATAACATCTTGATCATCACTGCCGACGATATAATACTTTGTTGCTATTTTTTTTATGTCTGGCTCTAAGATTTTAAGGATGTCATTAAAAGCTTTTTCGTCGCCCAATTTAGCTCTTCTTACTAAGTGTAACAGTAGTATATCTTGATCTTGCATTAAGATAATTCTACAGTTTTTTCTAAGGTTTAATTATAATTTAGAAATTCCTTTCAAAAAGTGTAATTTGCTAATCAATTTTATATTTTGAAGAATCTTAAAATCCTTTAAAATATTTGTAACGCACTCAGCCAAGACCATCAATTGCTTGCCATCAAACTGACACTCAGATGGAGTAACAAGCCTGGTCACAATACAATTTGCTATGTAATCTGCATATTGGTTCATCACTGATCCATGGTCGTTTGTCTTTGAGAAAATTTCATCTAACAGCTTTATGCATTCATTAGTTTTTTTGCTGCAAAACAAAAGCGTTAAATTATTAAAGCTTTTGCTGTCTAAAGTGCCTAAAGCTTCAGCACAAGCAGAAGGATCATTCAGAAGCAGAGTAGTTTGTTCAAGCAAATTTATCGCCGCACGGCCTGAACCGTCAGAACAACTCGCGATCAATTCTAAGCTTTCTTTCGAAAAAGAAATTTTCTCGCTAACGCATATATGTTCTATAATAGAAATCAAATCCGAATTGCTAAGTTTGCTAAATGGGACAAGCTGACACCTTGATCTAATTGCCGGGATCACTTTATTGACCTCAGTTGTACAGAAAATGAACTTGACGTGTGTAGGAGGCTCCTCAGTGGTCTTTAACAGGGCATTCTGTGCCTGAGCCGTCAACATGTGAGCTTCGTCAAAGACAATAAATTTATGCTTGCACTGGAAAGGAAGAGTGCTGACTGTCCCAGAAATGATCTCTCTTATTTCGTCAACACCATTATTGACTGCACAGTTGATTTCATGGTAGTCTGGATGTGTGCCATCAATGAAAGAATCGGGATTAATGTTTTTATTTAATCCAGCCATACATAATCGGGCAGCAGATGTTTTGCCAACACCGGGAGGCCCAAAGAACAAATAAGCATGATGAGAGAAATTCCCTTCAAAAACTTGTTTAAATTTGCTGTGGATTAACTGATTAAAATCCTTAGGTCGATATTTATTATACAAACTCATCTCTTTCTCCTCTAAAGTTCACAAATTCATCGCCAAGAAGTATCGGCAAATCATTATCTTCACGCCAATCGACTGAACACCCTAAATCCTCTAGTGTAGAAAGTATAGACCAATGTTCAACCACATCTTTTCTTCTTAATCCACCCTTCATTTTTGTATCGCATGAGTATAAAAGATCAATCATTATCCAATGTAGTAGTCCTTCACTTATAATTGTAAAGTAATCATAAGAGAAGGATATACAATAAAGCTTTGAATTGTCTTTGATCGACGCAGCCCATTCAGATGGCATACCTGAAATTTCATACTTAAAGAGTTTCTTCTGTGAATCAGTGCTTTTGAATGCAAAAAATATTTTATCTAAATCTACATATCCGATTAAATTAGGATAAGAACCTTTCAATTTAGAAGCTAAATCAAGCAATTCGTTTGACTCTGTGTAATAAGAACTCATTATTCTTCAGATGATTCTAACGCACTCCGTTCTTCGTCTATATCTCTGTTCAATGCCTGTTCTGCCGAAAATGTCCTATTGGCATATCTGACGCTTAATTTCGAAATGTTTAATTCTTTGATTTCTCTCTCCAAATCGTTTGAATTTTTGTTTTCCATTTTAGCGATAGCATCGATTCCAAGAGAAATGTACCAAAGCATATCTCCAAATTCTTCTTTTAAGTTAATTAAATCCAAATCTTTAGAATAATAAAGGTGCCTTTTGATCTGATCAAGCAACTCTCCGGCCTCTCCAGACACTCCAATGATTGAATGAAGCAACCTGATTGTTTGAGTAGATTGTAGTTTGGTTTTAGAATCCGAATATGCACCTTCAGGTGCCTCAAATTCAAGTGCTAAATTAATATAATTGTCCATCAACTATTAATACGGTTTTTTTGTCTAAATCTGCGACGTTTTCTATTTTTTTTAACCGTCGGGTCTAAAGTTTTGGAGTCAATAATACTGTCTTTAGTAATCTCTTTTCCTCCAGCGGGCACTTTCATCATAACTGGTGCTTCTCTCGCTCTTAGAGCCATAGATAAATCAATCATATCTTTGGATGTTAGTGGGCTCTTCGCACCAATGATAGCCCTTACGTCTTCTTCCGTAAGGGCTGCATTAAGTATCGTACCCGTTTCTACATCTTTTAGCAACAGATACATAATTTGGATATAGTCTAAATCACTTCCTTCATTGAAGTCATCTTGTACGACAGCATCCTCTATGGTAACTTTTCTAATTTCATATTCCATTAATTAATTATACGTTAAATCATGCTTCGCAGCTAACGCAAGTTAATATACTTCTAGCCAAATCCTGTGCAGGATTTGTACCTAATTGATAGTATAATGTTTTCAACCCACATTCCCAAGCGTAGATAAGCAGTTCGCTGACTTCTCTAGGGTGAGTTTCTGGATGTATCATTAGATTAATTGACTGTGATTGATCGATATATTTTTGTCTTTGAGCAGCCTGGATTACTATTTCCGCTTGAGAAATTTCGCCAAACGTCTTAAACACTGACTTCTCGGTATCACTGAGGAAATCTAAAGTCATAACTGAGCCGCCATGATCTCTAATGGTATTCCACACTTCCGTGGTGTCTTTTCCGTATTTAGCAAGTATTTCTTTGAGATATGGATTTTTATAAGCATCCTTTGCATGTGCCAAATCTTTCATGAAATAATTACAATCTAGCGGTTCAACTCCTGGGGAAACCTGCCCTAAGATGAAAGAAGAACTTGTAGTTGGTGCAATCGCTTGAACGCAAACATTTCTCATCCCATAACCCTTAAGCAACTCTGGCTCTCCATAAATTTCAGCCATTTCCTGCGACGCTTTAATTGTTTTTCGTTGTATCAATTTCCATATTTCAACGTTTAAACGCTTAGCCTCCATTGATTCAAAAGGAATCATTAAAGACTGAAGCAAAGAATGCCATCCAAGACCACCAACCCCAAGAGACCTCTGTGTGACTGCAAAATGGTTTGCCTTCTCCATGAAAGGAATGTCTTTGGTTTTAATGATGTATTCGGACATTACAGCATCAAGAAAATAAGTTAGAGTTTCGATAGCGTCTGTGTCTTTCCAATCATAGTAATACAGCAAATTCATAGAACTCAGATCGCAAACGAATGAATCTTTCACACTGGCCGCATTACAAATTTCTGTACATAAATTACTGCCATATATCTTCATTCCTTTATCTTTATAGACTTGAGGGGCATTGTTATTCACGGTGTCTGTCCAAAAGATGTAAGGCATTCCAGTTTCGTATCTTTTTTTGAGCAATTTACACCAAACTGCTTGTTTTTGAACATCAGTTTTTAGAGATTTCATCCACTCATCTGTAATCGTAACTCCAAAATATAAATTTTGAATATCATTTCCGTCTTTGCGGATATCCAAAAATTCAAGTATATCAGGTCCATCGATTGGATAATATGCGGCAAAAGCTCCACGTCTGACTTTAGATTGAGAAACTATATTAATTGTCGTTTCCCATAATTTCATAAAATGAACAGCACCATACGACTTAAATCCACCAGTGATCAGTTCCCCTCTGCCTCTAATATCTCCAAAATAAGCAGAAGTGCCAGCACCATTTTTGGTCATAATTCCGGTTTCAGCTTGATTTGTAAGAATTTCTTGCATTGAATCACCTACATACTGACCATTACAGCTTATTGGAAGTCCAGAAGGTTCTCCGAAATTAGCCCAAATGGGCGATGCCAAAGAAAACCAACCTCTAGCCATGTAATCTTCGAATTTATCAGCAAATCCCTCTATATTCAAATATTTTTCAGCAGTTTCTGCAATATGCCTGATTCTTTCTTCGGCGGTAATTCCAGAGGTAATATACCCTCTTGACAAAAATTCTCTTGATTTATCATTTAACCAGTGGTATTTATTACTCATTTTCATTGTCTCCAAATATTTCATGCACACTAAAAGAATAACGACCTTTAGTATAATTCACAGTTCTTGAATTAAAGATGTCAGTTTTAACATTGGCCAAAACTTCATCATAAAACCAAGCAGATTTTTTAAGCATTTCTTTGTCTGTTTCGAATACTTCTTTGAATCCAATTTGTTTTAAGGATTCATTAAATCTATCTTTAATAAACTCTTTAATAACATCGCCATCGAGTTGTTCAGTTTTGTATCCTCCAAGCAGCCAATCGATAATCTCAGATTCGCATTTAAACGCTTCTAAGGTTTCAGATATAATTCTTTCTTCTAGATCGTTGTCAAAGTATTCTGGATATTCTTCTCGAAGAGTGTTAATCAATTTCATTCCAACTTGTGCATGAATCGTCTCCTCCCTGGCCGTGTATGCTACCTGCTTTGCTGTATCTTTCAAAGTTCGATTGAAAGTAAAGAACCAGTTTATGATATAAAACTGAGAAAACAAAGATACATTTTCTACAAATAAAGTAAACAACACTAGTGAATATATGTATTGTTTTTTGGAATCTTTATAATATTTGTGATTATACTTTCGTAAATATTTAACTCTGCCTTGAATGATGTCCAATTTCATATTCTCTTCAAAGACATCATCGAGCCCGAGAACGTCTAATAATTTCTCATAAGCCAAATTGTGAATTACTTCAACGTGAGACATGACAGCACCCAGATCATTAATGCTGGGATGCGGTAGATTATCACCTAATTTAGACCAGAATTTCTTTACAGCGACTTCTATTTGTGCAATAGCGGATAGCGTTCGTTTAATGACATCTCTTTGCTCATCGGTGAGTTCTGTTTTGAAATCATGAATGTCACTATGGAAGTCGAATTCTCTAGGAGTCCAATGTCCCTCCCACATTGATTCAATAAAGGCTTGACACCAGGGATATCTGTTTGGTTTTCGTGAAAGTTGCTCATCGAACAACTTAATTGTTTCTTCTTTCATTGCTAATATATATACTCCTTTTAAAGGCATGTTTTTGAGTCTAAATAAGTGAAAAATTAAAAAAGCTGCATGACAAAAAATTTATCTACAGCATATTTAATCGCATATTGAATTCTTACTCAAAAACAAGCATGAATTTATATATTATTTCGGTTTTGGCGGGTTGTTTGCCTATATTAATTTCACTATTTCAAAGGGCTGACGTGATAGGAATTGCAAAAATTCTCGTGCAAACACCTTTAGTCTTACTTCCACCAATTGTAGCGGCGTACTCTGATTGTCTGCACACTAAAACCGCTCCATTTGTGATTTTTTCTGCCTCAACCGCAGCCAATCTAAAAGCTTTCATTGCAATGTTTAATGCGACTGGACCGACGGTTAAGATTTTAACGTATTCATGTTCTGAAAGCACATGAAGTATCGCCATTGATAACTTTGTTGGGTCAGTTGGTTTTTTAACTGAATCAGTGCCACCACGAACTTTCAATGTTCGCGGATCATCGGAAAATATAATTTTTTCTGATTTTGGTTTTTCGTTGTCATTTTCCATAATATTATTTGTACAGTTTTTGGTCAATCGCTATAACTGCATATGCTTACGACATCTCTCAGCCCAACCATTGCATTAGTCCACTCTTCTTCAGAGCATGAATATTTGTCTGATTTGTATACTATTTGATCACCATTAAGGATTTTTTCAATAATTGTTTTCTGCAAATCAGATAAGTTTAAAGCATACAATTTATTCATAAATCCATTCTTCTCCTCCGTGATGTCATAAATGTCTAATTCTCCATTTGAATCATCATAATGATTGTTTGTGGTTATTTTTGGAGATAAAGTGGATACATCTGGATACAATTCATTGAATTTATGGAACAGCATTGATGAATGTTTTGACAGAAAGTGATTTTTAATAAGCTGCGTGATTTTCTCTTTGCTGTTTGCTTTATTGATTTTAAAATTTGTGCAAAACGGACAAGAATCCAATGTCTCTATATTAATATTCATTTCTGAAAGATAACTCCAAAGCAAATCATAATGATGATTGATAATGTGTGTTGACATTGGATTCACCCATTCCATGCAGATCGGACACATCTTTGTCAAATTTCTCTTTGACGCTTTGTCTGATTTCACCAAATTAACATAATTATGATGTAATGATCCAATAAAATAGTTTTTAAACTCACCGGAACCATCATATCTTGATTTTTTCCTTTCATTTCTGGGTTTCCAGTTCATTATAACTATAATAAACACCCTCATATAATCTGAAATGAAGTCATCGTAAGAATCAAATAGATATTTATATTGATCATACCATGTTTGTGCAAAATCGTTCGGATCATATAATTTAATAATTGAACGATATGCATCTTCTACTTCAAAAGAAACGCCTGATTCTACGGCAAGTTGATATTTAATTACAGCATTTTCCAATTGTTCTTGGAAATCAATATTTTCGTTTTTTTTATTAGCCACATATTCCCTATAAACGCAAAGCATTTATATCTACTCGGTAGATAATATAATATACGATTAATTATATGAAAAGTTTACTTAAATTGATTCACGAAAATCTACAATTGTTAAATAAAATTTAGAGCCATAACCCTTACTTTCTTTAGCAAATGTAAACAGAATATCTATGTTTTTATTTGTGTAGTCTTCTTGATAATCTTCACCCTTATGCCATAACAAAGCACTTTGTTTTTTGAATTTAAAACTCTTATCAGATAAGATAAGCTTCAAATGTTTTCCATTTGACATTTTTTTCTGTTCTTCAACTTTAATATTTTTTAACATAAATACAGGTTCGGCATTTCCAGACCCAAAAGGAGCCATTTGCTGAAGTGCGTCAAATGTTTCGTCATTAACTGCACCTGGAACGATTCTGGAGTCAACAAAATAAATCTTTTTATCAAATGTAGAATCTGGATTTAATTCTTTAACAACCTCACAGCATGTTCTTCTAAACGCTTCCAAGTGTTCTGACATCAAGCTAAATCCCGCCGCAAAAGCATGTCCGCCAAGAATTGGTTTATCCTTATTTTTAGCATAATAAGGTATATTCCTATCGTGCCTTAATATATCTAGAATATTAATCACCCTAGTTGATCTACAGCTTCCCTTTGCGATACCGTTGTCGTCTACAGCCATTACAATCGCTGGTCTTTGGTATTTTTCTGCCAGCTTGCCTGCCACAAGGCCAATCAAGCCAGGGTGCCAAGATTTAGCCCAACACACAATAACAGGGTCTTCTGTTAGGTTGCAAGATTCAACCAAAGCAATAGCTTCTTGGAACATAAATTCTTGTTTAGCTTGACGACGTTTGTTAGCCGTGTCTAATTGCATTGCAAGATATTTAGCCCTTTGTGGCGACCGCTCAAGCATTAATTCAACAGCGATCATAGGGTCTTCTAATCTTCCTATCGCATTCATTCGTGGCCCAATTTGAAATCCTATTGTTGTAGGATCAACTTCAGTCGCCCCCGCAATTTTAAGTATTTCTTGAATTCCAACTTTTGATGAATTGGAAAGCATTTTACAACCCCTATCAACTAGTATTCTGTTTTCATCGATCATTGGAGCAACGTCGGCAACAGTACCAAGAGCTACAAATTCAAGTGTTTCACGCACAATAGCATTTACGTCATAACCTATCTCTTTAGCTAGTGCTATCATAAGCTTAAAGGCAACTGTAGCTCCACAAAGCCCCGTAAAGCCGTATTCAGAGTCTAATCTAGAGGGGTTAACGATAGCCAGGGCGTCTGGCACTTCACCTTCGAGATCAGGAGCATGGTGGTCAGTAATTATTAAGTCTATATTTTTCTCTTTGGCATAAATAGCAGTATCAAAAGCAACAATTCCGCAGTCAACACTCATCATTAGTGTTGCACCTTCTTTAATGCATTCATCAACCGAGTGTCGCTTGATGTCATATCCATGCTGGATTCTGTTTGGGACTCTGTATGTCAATTCAGCACCAAACATTCGCATTGCAGTCACAATTACCGAAGTTGCCGTGATGCCGTCAACATCATAGTCTCCCCATACAAATATTTTTTCCTTATTTTCAAGTGCTAGTTTAAGGCGATTTACGGCTTTTGCACAATCTGGTAATTTTTTAGGATCACGAATTTCAGACGGGCTCTTTAAAAAGAATTTTTTGGCGATGATAGGATCGTGCATTCCTCTACCAACAAGTACGTTCGAGACAGCAAGAGGTATTTCGCATTCTTCCGAAAGATTTGCGGATTGCCCATTGTCATATTTGTTTATAATCCATTCAGATTGATTCATATTTTTATCAAAAGCTCTTCATCGCTAGTTTTAGTTTTATTGCAAATAAAAGCTAACTGATCATGAGTTAGTTGGTCTGGGTCAAGGCTGTCTTTTAATTTAACAACATTGACGAATAAATTTTTACTTCTAGCTCTTTGCATTGACGATTGAATAGCATCTATTCCAGCTTCGTCGCCGTCAAGCATTAAAACAATTTTTTTACAGTATCTACTAATTAGATCACAATGATGATTACTCATTGAAACGCTGCAAATAGCCACTACATTATATACGCCCATTCTATGTAAAGCGATAACATCAAAGTAGCCTTCAACAACTATGCAATAGCCTAATTCATAAATATGTCTTTTAGCCCTATGGAGATTAAATAAATGAGCTTTCTTACTGTAAGAAGTGTTAACCCACTTTGAGGTCTTCCATTTCATAAATCTTTGAATAGCACTAAAGGAATCCATTTTGTGTTTATAATATGAATTAACGTCAGTGCTATATGCATCTACACGCCGACCGGAAAAGGCAATTAGCTCTCCGTACGCGTTGTGTATTGGAACAATAATTCTTCCATTCAGCAAATCAAAAGCAAAATTTGAACCAGGAGGGCAAAATCCTAGTTCAAATTTTTTAATCAAATCATCTGAAATCATTCTTTCTTGAAGAATTTCCTTTGATCTTTTTGACAACTCTAATTCTTGCTGAAATAATTCTACTTGATTATCCGAGTATTTCATTTAATTCTTCTTGCGATAGATCACTAAGAATTACGCCATCATCTTCAGATTCGATTTCAACAACATCTGGTGATTCAAGCTGTTTATTCAACCGCTCCACCATCTCATTTGAATATTTAATCTTTCGACAAATAAATTCAAAAGCAGTAGTTGATAAATCACCCTTGACCCTGACAGTTGGTGCTGGTAATGCCATTAGTGTTCTGATGAACTCTTTAGGATTAACATTCTCAATTACTTCACCGTCTTCAGTGACATATTTAAGTCCACGCTTTTTAGTTTCAGTAATGATTTCATTAGCTGATTTGGATTTAGCTTTCATTAAGAATTCAACCATTGGATCAGATTCTTCCAAGCTAAAATAAATAGAAACTTGAACTTTTTTGTTTGGTGGTCCAAAACGATTCTTCAATACATAAACTTGAGATTTACCGCCGCAAACTTCCTTGGCTGCATTAAACAATGTTCCTGCTACTCCATTAATCTTGCTAAACACAAGTCTAGTGTGAGCATAGTAACCAATGCTCTCGCCGCCAGTCGATTTGAGCTGCATAGAGCCTCTCATCAAGCCTGCACCGAATCTGAATTGGTTGATAAAGATTACGATAGTGCCAGTATTAGAGCATAATTCAAGTGCTTTCTGGCTTAATCTTCCCACCATTCGAGCGTGGGCACCAATTTTAGGCTCATCTCCTAAATCTTTATCGTAATCAGCACCTGGGATCATCGCTGTGACAGAATCAACAATAATTAATCCATATTCGCCACTTTCGATCAGAGCCTTTAAAAGCTCACCCCATTTTTCGCCAGAACCAATGTTTTCATATAATTCAAATAAATTATAATCTTGCGTTTTCACGCCCAACGCTCTAGCTCTTGGTTCATAGAAAGAGTTTTCTATGTTCAAAAGTGCTACACGATTTCCTATCTTGTTGTGTTCAGCCGCGTGTTTAAGAGCAGCGTGAGTCTTTCCAGACCCAGATTCGCCAACAAATTCAACTACTGAACCTGCCGCAAGCCCTGGGATTTCTCCCAAGGCTTCGTCAATGTCGATTTGTCCGGTGGAGACAAAAGTTTTATGCTTACTTCCAACATCGGCACCCATGAGCACCTTGTTGGATTTTACTCCAATGTTTTTAAGACGACCCTCTATAACTTTTTTTCGTTCTTCAATGGTCATATCAATTTACCAAGTAATGTCATCCCACCCGGCTTCGTCTGTTTCTCCAGATGGAGCACCGACTTCAGTGAACACTTCTTCTGAAGCATCTACAACTGTCATGCCTTCCTCTTCTGCATTTACAGACTCTTCCTTGTCTGATTCAATGACACTTGTTTTGAATATCTTTTCAATGTCATGACCATATTCGTACCAAGGCAGCCAAGCGGCCAATGTAGGATCATTTTCTCGATCTGCTTCGATTTCTTCCTGGATAGCCAGCAAGTCTTCTGCACTAGGCTCTCGAATCAATCTCATGTCGTTGATCATATCTTCTGTTACAGGCTGGTCTTTTGAACCAATTAAGATTTTGTAATCAACATTTCCCATCTTATCGGGATTGTAAGTCGCTTCGATTCTTACGATAGGAGCATTCTCTCCTCCAAGAAAAGTGGACAACTCAGGGTCTTCCTCTGTGTGTCTTGCTTCTTCCCAATTAAACATTGGTTCAAACACGCTTGGACCTTTACAAAGGATTTTATGCGTCCACGTCTTGTCTTCGTTCAGTTCAAAACACTTTTGTGCAAATCTTCTTGAACCAACGTAGCCTAATTCAGCCCAAATTCCGCTTTTATCTGCTGGACCAATTCGAGTGATTCTCTTATTTGTGTCAGCGTCAGGGAACGGGCAGTCAACTTTCTTACCCTTCTCGCCTGGAACGTACTTTTTAGCATTGTATTCAATGAATTCAATTGGATAACCAATCATTCGAAGTTTTCGTGTGACGCTGGTAGTCTGTTTGTTGACAGATAGGCCTACCAATATATCAGTCAATTTGGGGAAATCACTAGATGATTTCGGTCGTTCGTTAAATGTTTTATATGTTACTCTTGCCATGTTTTTTTCCTTAGGACTTAAAAGAAGTCAATTTATTTTTCTATATGTGATCGCAAAACCCTTCGAATAATTTATCTGAAAATGTCGCCATCTTCTTCTATTACTTCTTTAGGCATTGCAGCTTGAACTAGTGAATTTTCTCCAGAGTGGCCCAACTTGTAATTCAATTTAGACTGAGATTGTCTTTCTTTCAAAAGTAAATCTAACTGTTGTGAACAAAAGACTACGCTTCTGTCCATTTTATCTAAATAATTTAAAACTCGTGCAGTTTGATTTTTCAAATGCACAAAAGGTTGAATTACATATGTCGCATTTGACTTTTTATCAGCCGCCGTTCCAGTGAAAGCACTGTGGCATAAATCTTTTAAGAAATCAATTGCCGCTTCGCATGTGTCATCCCAAGATTTCACTAGTGCCATCAATTGGCTTATTCTGTGCTTGTAAGAAACAAGTCTAGCGTAAGCCATGGATATATTTTCATAATTCAAATTTCTTGGTATTTCGATGATCCATTCATCAATTTCAGATTTAATTTTCTGGTAATCAACAGGACGAAGCATTTTTAGCTGCTCTTCCCATAACTTAACTTCATCTAAAATTAAGTCTTTTGTTACGCCATTTATTCTCTGATTTAAATTCGATGTTGCATCAAATTCAGACCAAGTTTCAAGAAAATTATTAGAATTATCCATTGTATTGATTTTACTCTATTATTCTATACGTCATTTATAAACAAAAATATTTCAAAAATCATCATCAAGCATATTCAATAAATCATTGTTATTACTTGGCTTTGTTGAAATTTCTCTTTGTTCCAGTAAACTTAAACTTTTCGCTTTTTTATTGTTTTCATTTGTGACATTTTTTTTAGTTTTCTTTTTAGCACTAGCATTAGAAATCCAAAAATCAATGAAGTATTCATCGACTGCATCATCAGGGCTCACTAAACAATCTAATGCTCCGCCAGACGCTAAAGCCATATACAATGACTTGTTGCATCCAGACCTATCAACGAAATCTTGAAGATTTTCATAAGGTCTATGAAGAGTGATTGTTTCGCCAGATTGACCAAATCCATTAAGAGATGTTAATGGCATGTAGATAGCTCCATCTTTTGATATTGAGATCGCCATACCAGACTCATTTACGTTAGGACTGTTAATCTCAACGCCAAGTCGTTTACATTCATCTATGCAAATGTATATCTTCTCTTTCTTTTCTTCAGTTTGGATACAAGACGCCATCCATTCCGATGGATAATAATATTTTAACCAAGCCGTCCAGTATGCAACAATTGCATAAAGACAACTATGAGTTTTATTGAACGCGTATCCACCGAATTTTGACATTAATTGAAGCACTTCATCAATGGCATCTTTTGGTATACCTCGCTTGAGTGCTTTTTGGGAAAAATTATTACAAGCTTCGTTAAATTGGGATTCGCTTTTTTTAGCAATACCTTTTCTTAGCTTGTCCACTTCCGACCAGCTAAGATTAGCCATTTCTCTCGCCAAAAACATCGCCTGCTCCTGGTAGACCATAATTCCATACGTTGGAGCGAGATGCTTTTCAATCAACGGATGAGCATATTTTACCGAACCAGGATCACGTTTTCCGGCTGCGTAATCAGGTATGTATTGCATTGGCCCTGGTCGATAAAGTGCAATAACAGCGATCAGGTCATTCATGTTAGAAACTTTAATTTCCTTGAGAGACTTTTGCATTCCAGGGCTGGCCGTTTGAAATGTAGTGGCAGTATTGCCTTTATAAAAAATATCTTTGAATACATTTGCATCTTCGAAGTCAATATTCAAAAGATCAATTTTCTTATCGTGCCGCTCTTCAATAAATTTTAACGTCATTGATATTTGGGTTAATGTTGCGAGACCCAAATAATCATATTTAATCGTGCCAGTACGCTCAACGTTAACCATATCAAATGCAGTACACATTGTACCCTTTGAATTCTCAATTGGCACATGATAATGAATCGGTTCACTGGAAATAACAATTGCAGCAGCGTGAACGCCCAGCCCAGAAATAACACCATTTAATTTAGATGCATTTGCCATCTCATCAGGGTATTTTTTTGCCCAATAAGCAAAATCGGGGCTTTCATTAATAGCTTCTTTGATCCCAGCCGCCTTTGGAGGGATCGAACCAGAAACTTTCAAAGCCATTTGAGCTAAGTTGTCCGAATATTGTGATTTAAATTTCTCTGATGTTTTTAAAACACCTAACACAGCCGCTTTTGACTGATATGTGTTCCATGTACCAACAGATTTAACATTATCGACTCCAAATCGATTCTGAGCCCATTCAAAGGCTTCATGCCGCCTGTCTCTATCAAAGTCTGTATCAATGTCAGGCAAAGTTGCAACCTTAGATATTATAAGGTCACCAGTTGGAATATAATCAATAAGACCTAATATATAAAATGTCAAGAAATTACTTTTGTTCTCTTTCAGCTTAAAACCAGAGTCGCAAGCACTCTTGATCAGCCCTGCGAATTTTTGATTCTCTAAAATCCAAACTTCTCTCGCAATTCTCGACGCCCATTTAGAATTTTCTTCATTTTCCAAAAATTCCTTAGATTTTTGTTTAATCCAATGAATGCTTTCATCTTCATCCGGCAGCTCATCAGCAGAAAAATCTTCTAAATCAATTTTATATTGATTGCCTCTGCCCGGATTTAAAAATCTTTCAAACATCAAGCCCCACTTGATCGGATCAGCAAAAGAAATTCCAAGGCAGTAATTCAACAATGAGCCTCCGCCAGAACCTCTAATACCACACATAATTCCTCTCTCGGTCATATGATTAACAAGTTCAAGCTGAATAAGGAAATAGTCAACTACACCCATATACCAAATGGTTTCTATTTCATATTTTAATCGCTTAACATATTCTGGGTTCCCTTCGAGCCCTAATTTTTTCAACCCTCGAAAGGCTTCATATGCCAAATAAGCTTCCTTCGATTCATGGTGAGGCAGTTTTGTAGCTTTAAATTTCTTAAAATCTTCATTTTCGGAATCTATTTTGCCTTCTGGCAGCATATGCGGTCGATCAATTTCATAAAAATCCTCAACCATCTCTTCTATCAATTTTGTGTTTGATAAAGATTCTGGAACCTTTTCTCCAAATATCTTAGACATTTGGTCGTAGCTCTTTAAATAAAATTGATGAGAACCATACGCTTCCAATTTGCCATTTTTTCTCTCTTTACCACTTTTATCTTCTCTCAAGTCCCGCATCTGCAACAGCACATCATGAAGTTTCCAATCAGTTGGAGCAATATAATGAACGTCGTTTGACGCAACCGCTTTGATATTTAAATCTTTAGCTATCTTGACCAATTTAGGCAAATTGTCTTTTTGAACATCGATACCATGATATTGCAGTTCTATAAAATACCTATCGCCAAAGACATCTTTGTATTTACTTGCTACCGCCAAACCGTCTTCATAAGTGCCGTGAATCAAAGCTTGATTAAGCTCTGAAGCAAGACATCCAGACAAAACAATTAGTCCATCATGATTTTCGCTAAGACATTGAAAATCTATCCTTGGAGAATAATAATAGCACTCAGGTTTAGCTGCTTCGGCACCAAGAGCCAAAAGATTCCTATAACCGACCTGATTCATAGCCAAGACAGTTAAGTGGTTTAACTTCGGTCTACCGCCACCAGGCTCAGCCCTTCCGAATCTATCCTTGGCGACATAGAATTCAACACCCAATATCGGTTTAATTCCGGCCTTTTTCGCAGCTTCTGCAAATTCAAAATGCCCTCCCATTTTCCCATGATCTGTAATAGCTAATGAGGAAAAGCCCTGCTCTTTCGCAGCGTTAACAAGCTTTGCTGGTGGTGCAAGAGCGTCCTGAACAGAAAAATGAGTATGACAATGAAGATGAACAAATTCTGAATTACACATAATAATACTTTAATGACTTATTATACGTCAATTTTTCATTTTAGAGATATACCCAATTGGCATTTTATAATAATTTGGAGACAAATAAATGGGTCCGTTTGCAGTCATATATCCACGATGACTCGGCTTATTTTGAACTTTGTTGTCTCTTGTAACTCCAAAAACTTTTAAAGCCCTTTGAATTGTAGAAATACTACAATTAGTGTCTTGAGAAATCAACTGCAAAGCATATGGATGACCATCTTCGTATCTAGAAGCGAAAATGCTAATCATCAAATATTTGATCGTCGTTGAATTCCATCCTTTAGCTATACTTGGCGAATTAATAGAAACTTTATTTGCAAATTTCGTAATTTCATTAAAATCAACATAATAGTTTTTTCTACTAAAGCTAAAATCTATTTTCTTTTTTGCGTGTAAAATGATTTTGCCATTAGATACTGCATAGAAAATGTTGTTCTTTAAACACCGACTGACAGTCGATTCGTAAAATGGCTCTTTAATCACTTCACACGGGTCATACAGGCCTGTGTCGTTGATATTCCTTAAATAGACCCATATGAAATATTCAACGTGCAATTTGTTCAATAAAGCGTATTGAATGGCGGAAATATTAAACAGCATTATTTTTCTAACAGTGCTTCTATGTTCAACAACTTCACAATCTCGTTTTCGGCACCTACACGTAATATGTACCAATCTGCATCTTGTTCAGAAACTCCTGTGGCATTCATAATAATCTCTCTACATATGGAGTGCTTTAATGCACTGACACCCTCTAAAACCACGTTGACACACAACATTGTAGGTGGTGATTTCATTAGATGGTCTATCTTTTGAGAAATTATCGCAGCCGTTTCTGGAGAAATAGGCTGTGTGCCCAAGCTATCTTTTAAATTATCCATATTAAATCATTCCTTTTATTTTCTGAAAGTCTTCTTCTTCGATATACTTATCAAGCTGTTGATATAATCGGTCTGCTTTTTCAAAATCTTCTTGCATTATTTTACGAATAGCCGAAGTTGCTTTCATAACAATCTTGTTGTTTTTTTGGTCCTGATTATCAACTTCGATTAATGCTTTTTTAAATTGATCATTTCTGAACTCAAAACTTCCTATATTAGATATCTCGATCCCAGAAGCAGAAGCCATCAACTCAATTGTTTTAGGAAAAGACATTTTAGTTAACAAGGAAACCAATTTGATGAAATCTCCATTTTTCCGACACCCAAAACAAGAAAATTTAGCTTCTGACATGTTGATCCCAAATGATGGAGATGAATCCTCATGGTCTTCAAATGGGCAACAAGAATTCAACCACCCTGAAGACTGCCTGACAAATTCACATCCGTAGCATTCTTCAAGCCAAGCCTCAGCGTTAAAGCTGGAATTAATTTCAGCAAAATCAGAAATCAAGGTCCCACCCAGATAAATCCACTTCTTCTATTTCAACTTGTTGAGTGTTTTTTGGTTTCTCAAATTGTGCAGATGTGTCTGCACTTCTTACATCTTGTAATGCCATTTGCTGAGAATCAGTTAATTCAATAAGCCTATTGTTGGTGATATCCAGCTTCGCCGCAAAAGAATCGAAATGGCAATCTCTCATTTTTACAGGGTGATAATATACCAAGTTTTGATCTTTGTCTGGCTCAACACCAATAACGTATGTAGATAAATGCATAAGTCTTTGGTCTCCAGAAGCGGCATCTTGATAATATGCAGCAGCTTTTCCAGCTTCTTTATTTTTCCTGTTTTCCCTAATGGCATCACGATTAATCTGCTGTGCTGTCACAATTGGAATATTATACCTTTTGGCAATTTTAAACAAAGCTTCCGCTGCATCTCCATTCTTCTCCCACGGTTTTGCATTTTTATTTGTAGTCCTAGTGGTCATGTTTCCAATATAGTCAACGACGACAAGTCCTGGTTTTCCATGAGAGCTACTGTACTCTCGAATTTTTTGCTCTACATATTCAGCGGTAGGGTCATCCATAGAAATGAAATATATAAAGTAAGAACCATTGTCAAGCTGATCAAATGTTTCATTGAGTTTTTTTAAATCATAATCTAGATTAATCGTCTGCCTTTTTAATTTACTGTATTCGATACCAGATGCCATAGAGACATGTCGCAACTCACACAGCCAATCGTCCATTTCAAATGAAAAATATAGAACATTTTGTTTGCACACCGAATGTGCATGTTGAGCAAAATTCAGCATTTGGACGCTTTTACCGCCGCCAGTTGGGGCCAAAAGCGTAATTAACTGAGCCGGACGCCATCCGAGAGTTTTATCATCTATTTGCTTCAAACCGCACGTTATGCCTTTATACATATCGGGATTCAAAAGTCTTTTCTCATACTCGTCAATAAAGAATTCGCCAGCTTTAGACATGTCAAAGGTTACTTTGCTGCTCAGAAATTCATCCTGCTCCTCTGTCATGATATTGACATAATCTCTTATGCTAGATATTGCTTCTTTTATTTGATCGTTTGTGACGTATTCAGTATTTTTTGATGTCATTTCTGAAATCAATTTAATGCAATATCTGTCTTTCATTAAAGAAAGAAAATACGAAAATTCGTCTAAGTTGGTATCGATTTGATCAATTTCATACCATAAGTTCAAGAATTTATTAATTCCATCTGCTGGCACTCCTTTTTTGGTCAACATGCTTTCCATGACATCTTCTGTCAATTTTGACCCGCCGGATTTTTGTGCATATTCAACGCACATAGAGTATAATTTACCAGTACATGAAATTTTAACACCCGGCTCTTTTGTCAAGAAATGATGTTCGGCAAGCATTTTTTCAGACGCGATATCTATTGCGTTATCAATAGTGGTAACGCACTTCAAAATTTTTAATTCTAAATCTCTTTGTGATATTTTCATATATTTTACGCCTTTATGCTTGGCTCAGGAAGCTTAATAGAGTATGTCTCTCTTGAGAAACGATTCCACACCGGACCAAATACTGGCATCCCCTGGGAAGTGTCTACAGAACATATTGTGATCTTTCCAGAATTCTGTCGATTGCTGATCAATCTATCAAATTGAATCAAAAAATACTTATTGTTGTTGATGTTATAGTCATATACGGAATCTATAATTAACAGATCGCAATTGATGCAATTTTGAAAATATTCTTCATTAGCGTCTCTTGATTCAAATGTTTGGAATCTGTCCAAATAATCAACCCAATCGATGTATTTAACCTTATGCCCTCTAATAATAGACTCTTGACCAATAACAGAAAGTAAAAACGATTTTCCGCTAGATTTTTTTCCATCTATAAATAAATCAGAAATAATTTCTACACGATCTTTCAACAAAATCCGCAACCCTTCGCCAGACATAATACTGTCTAACGCCTTTATGTATGCTTCAAATAACAGCTTCACCACTTCTGATCTTTTCTTTGCAGAACCAGTGAGTTTGCCAACCGGCGACGTGACAGTTGACCAACCAGTTTCCAATGACTGAAAATGATATTTAACAGGTATTCCACTTGAAATATATAACTTTTTTAATTGAAGTTTTAAATTAATGTCGTCAAATTCAGGCAAGTCAATTTTTTCTGTAGAAATCATAATTCTTCTTCTTTCGATTTTTTAATTGATCTCTCAATTTCGCCAGTGGCTCGACGGGCTCTCTTCTTCGCCCACACTCTTAAGTTGTCAATATCTTCTTTCATGGTGACACTGATTGGTATTGATGATTGAAGCTCACTTAATATATCTACGGTATTTATATCCCGTTCATTATCCGAAAACCCTTCGTACATTGCCGATGTGATTGCTGCTTCTATTTCAGCACCCGTAAAACCCTCAGATATTTTAACCATTTTTGGAAGATCAAATTTAGATAAATCAAACTTCCTTTGCTCAAGATGAATTGACCAAATTTCTTTTCTCTCTTCTTCGTCGGGCAAATCAACAAAGAAAATTTCATCAAATCTGCCTTTCCTGATAAATTCCGGTGGAAGCTTCGATACATCATTCGCTGTGGCAACAACGAAAACTGGAGATTTTTTCTCTTGCATCCAAGTTAAAAAAGTCCCAAAAACTCTTGATGAAGTTCCAGAATCGCCAGACATTGCTGAGCTAGAGAAAGCTTTGTCTATTTCATCACACCATAAAATGCATGGAGCAACAGATTCAGCGGTTTTAATCACCGATCTGACATTTTCTTCACTGCTGCCAACAATTCCAGAGAATATTCTTCCAACATCCAATCTTAACAGCGGAAGCGACCAAAAAGACGCAATGGCTTTAGAAACCCTTGATTTTCCAGCACCTTGTACGCCCATAATTAACAGGCCTTTAGGGTTGGTTGGCAATCCGTAGTTCGCCGCTTTTGATGAAAAAGCTAATCTTCTTTTGAAAAGCCAGTTCTTTAGGTTAAGCAGCCCACCGACTTGAGATAAATCAAACTCTAAATCAATCCACTCCAGAATCCCAGTTTTTTTAATAATGGACCGTTTGTGGTCTGATATTTTTTGAGGATTGAGATGGGTATCGGTTATCATGAAGTAAGTGCATATCATTGAAATTTCTTTTATGGTCAAACCTTGAAATGCTTTGGTGATATTCTCCAATTCATCATCTGTATAGACGGTTTTAAATTTTTCATTTACAGAATTCTTCTTTTGTGCTTGTGACATCAATGAATTCACTTTGTCTAAAATCAATTCTTTTTCTGGCAGCGGCCAATCTATTTGAGAAACAAGTTTGTCAAATTCAATGGGTAAATAATATTTTGCACCAATAATAATAATGCATTTCCTTTCCGAGAAGCATTTGATAGTTAAATTCTTCAACGATCTAATTGTCGAACATTCAACTTGTCCAGGTGCTCCATCGGGCGAAAGCATTCTGTAAAAATCATACAGAACTAAAATATGAAAATCATTTCCATCTACCACTTGATTGGAAAAATGGTCTAAAACACTTAATTGGTCTAAGCCCTCAATGACTTTGCCTTCATTAGTGATCGCAGAAGACGCTATATCCCAAAATGTGATTCTCCAATTTACATCTTTGTTATCTGCAGCTAACTCCTGAATTATATCACTTATACGCTCTTCTTCGTGAGTGGTTATGTATATAAGAGGTCGATTGGACCTTATTAAATTAGACAATTCTTTTTTTGTTTCAATATTACCAATCATACATTACACCACGGTTCCCCAACAAAATATTTGAAATACCCCTTTAATGTCTGTTCATAATCAGATAGCAAAAACCTTGAACTATAGGGTCCATTTTCAACAGTCTTTCGCAGCATATTTTTAATTTTAGCTAATCCGTCCTTTGTTTTTTTAAGCTCGTCTAACTTATTGAGTATTGCCGCGACGACTTTAGATTTATCAATTTTAATTTCCTCTTGAAGTTTTGTCGCCGCCCATGGTATGCCGTATTTTTCACAACAATAAAAGACGCTTTCTGAAACCTTCACATGAGTTAAATCTAGATAAGAAGGCTTGTCAAAGTCAAAAGAAAACAGATCATCAGTCCATTCTTCAGCAAAAGCAGCAACACAGTTGAGGGTGAAACTGCCGTATTTTTTAATCAAATAATCATAATTCTCAAAACACCAATCAATGTATTTGTCCATTAACTGTTCAGAAAAAGAGTATTTTTTAGACAACGAGTTAGCAATTTTATTAAGCAAAATCGCTTCAAGCCTTTTTGTTATTTTAAGCTCTTCTTTTGTTTTTTCAAAAAATTTCTGCTTTAATTTATGTCTAGAATATTCAAATTCTAACAACGGGCCTTCTTCCTCGATGTCTAAATTGCGATACCAATTATTGACAACGCTCAACACTATTTCATCATTATTCCTGATTGACATAATTTACATTTGATATTCCGTTGGATTTATTGACATATACGATATGATCTGAGTATTCAGAAAACACATCAGCCTTGTGTGTAGCAAATATGACCTGTCTACCAGAAGTGTCTATGTAGTGTCGCATCCATTGTGCCACTCTATCTATTTTTTCATCTGCAGAAATAGATTTAAAAGTTTCATCGAGCATCAAGGGTCCTTTATACCCAAGCCACTCCAATGCGGCCACTCTAAGCCCCGCAGCGGCGGCTTCTACAACGCCACCACCACGTTCTCCATTAAGTCCTGTAATAATCGTTTTATCATTGAAATTAGACTCAATGCCAATTTCCATCTTGAAAGCCGCAGCGTTTTTCTTATCGTCATTCTTCATGAAATGCAATTTGTAATCATCACTATAGATTGATCTTAAAGTGTATGTACCTGTTTTTTCAATTGATTCAATAGCGTCGTCTCTTCTTGAGGATATAAATGCCAAAGTCAAGTAATATGCTTCTTTTTTTCCAGAAGATTCATCTACTGATTCTGAAATTTTCTTCTCAACTTCATCGCATTGAAATTCTATTCTGCTAAGTACGCCCTTCTTTTCTGCAACGTCTAACAGCAGTTTGTCTATTTTAGCATCCAATTGACTTAAATTCATTATCGATCCTTTCTACTTCTGCCACAAGCTCTTGATATCCAACTTCTAAAGCTGACTCAAGTTCTTTGATTTTGTTAGGAACTTCAGAAAGCGAAATGTTGAATTTTTCCTTGCAATCCTTTTCAAGCTTAGCTTTTTGGCTTACCGCTTCAGATATAGACTGCTGTTTTGCTTCTACTTGGGCCTTTTTTCTTTCTAAAGAAATTTCAAGTGTTTTTAGTTTTTCTGAATAATTCATTGTTGTGTTCCGTTTCCTTCTTTTGTAAAATTAATCTCATCGATTGCATATTTGATCACATCTTTATTCACTCCGCGTTTGGTGGCAAATAATGTGAAATCATCTTGTAGACTTCCAGTTGTTATGTCTGGTAAATTGACATTCGTTACAGCATCTATAAATAATTCTGTATTCCGGTTGACCATTTTTCTTTTATTATTAGATTCAATATCAAAAACTTGATCATAAGGTAAAGAGGATTTTAATTCCAAATACTTCTGACGGTAATTGTTTGTATCAAAATCAAATTCCATCAAGTAAACTCCTATCTTCCTCTTCTCATAATCACTTGAAATTGAATTCCTGCCAAGCGATCCAGGATTATAAAAATCTGCTGTCCTTGACCCAACAACTTCCATTTTCCTATGAATGTGTCCAGAATACACCAATCTTGTTGATTTGTTCAGTGGCATATCCGAAAACAGTACATGATCAAAGATCATTGGTTTATCAACGATTGAAGCATGTAAGAAAATAATCTTATCGTTGTATTTCTCAAGTTCACCGCTTTTCAATCTTAAGTCTAAATCAGCGGTGAAATGCATAAATCTCACTGGCAGCTCAGGGATGGTATCTCGACATTCCAAAACGCCCGAGCTAAGCAAAGTTTGAAATGCTGATTTATATAAAAACGACATGTTGTGTGCAATATCGTGATTACCTATTGTGGCATATTTTTTGAACGACCACGGTGTGCCTTTGTTTGACGCAAGTGTTTCAATAGCCTGGTTCCTGCATTCACCACCAACATCAATTCTATTGAATATATCGCCGAGCAAAATGTAATAATCGACTTGAAATTTTTCTGCCATCAGCAATGTCTCTTCAAGTTCTTTTATCCCGGTTTCACAATAATTATCAAGTCTGCTCAAAGGGGTCTTTGAATCCAAATGATTGTCACCAACAATTAAAAAAGTCTTTTTCATAAATGTTCACCGTTTATACGTCTAGTTTATTGCCGCAATATTCGCATTGTATATTGTTTTCGCTGAGAAACACCTTGTATGCAGATAATTCATTTGACAAATCTGACATCTCAGATTTAAGAGTTGCCAATTCTGACGACATTTTGGAGCCAGAAACTTTAATTGAATCATATTCTGATTGTATGTTTTTTAGATCAGAGTGCATTAATAAAACTTTTTTGTTTTTTTCAATCTTTGTTTTCATTGAATCAATTTCACTTGAAATTTCGATCAGTACGCTCTCGGTATTTTCATCTGCAAACCCACTGATCAAAATTTCAAAAGATTTAAGAATTGAATGACTGTCTGATTGCTTGATTAAATTTGAAACCTGTTGTTGTGCGATTAATATTTCTTCAAACAACAATGCACTTCGATCACAGCATTCGTCGTCAATATTAAAGCTGTAATCATTTGCTATTGCGTTAAGACCATTTAGGATAACGTTGCTGTTTTTCAACTCTTCAATACGTTTTTTGCTAATTTTCACTTTGTTTTCAAAATTAACAATTTGTTCAAAGCTTGCTTTTTCATCGTTCAATTTTGACAACTCTCGCTCGTCTATTTTAATTTGCTTTTCAATTGATTTATAGCTTTGGCTTAAACTTTTTGCCACTTGCTCAAGAATTTCAATTCCAGTTAAATTAGACAAACTTCTAGGAAGGTCTGTTGGCGTAAGGTCAACCAGAAACATTTTAGAAAATTGGTCAGCATAAGAAATCAATCCATTGAAGGAGTCTTTTGGAGGATTTCCCAATATTTTTTTAACTTCTTCTGGCAAATCTGAGTCTATTTTGTCATAAATTAATGGCTCAACCATATCAGGTCCAGTAACAATAACAGCGTTTCTTTGGCCTTTGATTCTTTGAACTTCAACGCCATTGTCGAACGTAATAGTTACTCTGACTTCTGCTGCCCCTTGGTGTATTAATGTTGCTCCTCTGGGTTCATTGTAAATAACAAACGAGATAGCCCTCAAAATAGCCGACTTCCCTGAATCAGACGACCCAACCAATAAATTTAAGCCTGGTTTGAAATCAATCGTTTGATCTAGATAACTTTGAAAATTTTCTAATCTTATTTTGAGAATATTCATAATACATTTTGTAGAATGCCACCATTGAAATGGTAGTCATAATTTGGACTATCCAACACAATAACACCTGAAATTGATGCATTGATTGGATACCAACACTTACTATACGAATCACAAAAACATTTTGGCTCAGTGATTAAACTCATTTTCTTGCAACACACGCATTTCCAATATTTATAGTTAAAATCTAAACAACAAAAAATGCCATCAACATCATCTATCGCATTAGAAACAACAATTTTTTTAGTTTTTTTATAATATCGAAATTTAAAATTTCCAACTTGTTGCGGAATATTCAACATCTCAATTTCGTCATCTGAAATCGCAATGTTTCCTATATTCAAACGATTGACTTCAAAAATATTACTATACCAGCAATATTGAGATTGATATATTTCTCCGAGGGCTAAATCTTCCATTTGTTGAATTAAATTGTATGCCTGTATTAAATATAGACCGCGACAGTCTTCTAGATAAAGTTTACGAACTAAGATCAAAATTAGATTTTGATGACAAAGAAGCCATGAGTGCGTTGCAAAGCTTATTGGATTTTATTATACAGTCTGAATCAAAGGAAGCGACTCAACCTCGATTAAAAATAAAAATTTCACGATAATGTTTGAAATCATTAATTATTTGGATCATTTGGGCATGTATAGATTGGCCGACATGGTTGACAAAAAAGTGATTGCTGAAAATAATTTTCAGACAACAAGAAAGCACAAAAACGTAAACCAATCTATACAAATGCAGATTTTCTCATTGCAGCAAAAGCTAAGAGACATGGAGTCACAAAATGGCTCAGGTGACGCGGGTCCTGCGTTAAAGAAAACAAAAGACGATTATTCAAATAAAAACACAAATATACAATATTTGTCAAACGCACCTCTAGATATTGACAACAACGGAAACAACAACAACACTAAAGTGGAGATAACGACATGACTCAAAATCAATTAGACGAATTGAGAAATAAATTTGTAAACAAGACGGGCGACGTGAATGATTTGGGAGAAATTTTGTGCGAACTGTATACGTCAGTTTCAGGGCACTTCAAAGATATCAAAGCCAATCAAGAAATTATTTATTTAGATATTAAACAAATAAAAGCCAGCCTTAATCCTGTTTATACCATCATTCATAGTGATGAATTTGAGGATGAAGACGGGCTTTTTGAAAGCGAATCAATAGACGAATGATAAATTTATTTTTTATCGGTGAATCGCACAATAAAACGCTTTTCTTCCTCTAAGTCCATAAATTCATTTTCAGATATTCGACAGAATAAATTGTCTTCTCCGAATGGACTCTTCAAATTTACAACGCTATCGACTTCTATATGAGTTACATCAGATGTGTTGCTTACTGTTAATTCGTTGCAATCAAGTGAGGTTTCATTTGGGTCAAGCATTCCAGCTTCACGCATTCCTTCTTCTGTTTCGCCTTGATCAAAAAAATAATATCGATCATCTAAAAGATCACATTCTTCAGCGTCGGCAATGTTGGGGGCACCAAA
>ERZ650304.52-NODE-52-length-74407-cov-5.481910_pt1 | contig 74407 bp, 88 predicted proteins | sample MGYA00376240_ERZ650304 | MGnify/ENA primary metagenome ERZ650304 (study PRJEB26733, sample SAMN07839271) | wastewater metagenome | biome: small river; feature: stream; material: water | place: USA: North Carolina | collected 2016-03-01 ...
TCTTCACTTTGTAGCCCAAATACATTCGAATTGGAACCTTATCCTTAAGGAGCTAAGTCGTTGGTTGCAACTCGACAGGGAAGTAACAGGTTTCGTTTACTGTACCACAGCAGACTTGAACCTTTAAATTACAAGTTGGGTTCAGACCGAACTTAATTAACAGTTGGCTCGTTAAGTGTAAATAATTTTGCAATGCCCCATGCAATAAGTGCATAAACAGCTATAGCTACCAAAATGGAAGGCTCAAAAACCGAACTCACATTTCCTGAATTTGCTGACGTGACGCCGAAGATTGTATCAAATGGCGCACTGAAGACCCTACTAATTGTATAGATGAGGTTTACGAATGAATTACCTGCATTTGCCCCAGTTATCTTTAGAACAAATCGAAAGGCTAATATGATAGCAATGAGACCGTAAACATACCAAATAACGTTTGCGATAGTTACTTTCGGGTCAACATTAGTTCTTGTGGTCTTGGCTCGTTCGGTAACAATTGTCCCATCATTGTCTGCAACTTGCTGCTGCTTGTTAATGACTTTTTTCACTTCTTGCATATAACACTCCTAAGCTCAATAAGCTAAACGTTATTTCGACCAGATATTAAGTTAAATATGAAAATTACTAGAGCAACTACGAGTAGTATATGTATTAAGCCACCCCCAATTCGTCCTAGCAAACCTATCAACCACAATACTACTAAAACAACTACTACAAATCTCAGCATGTTAATCTCCTCGCATGGCTTTTTCTAATGTCTCAATACTACTGTTAAAAATGTAAAATAACTGCAAGAATCCTTACAATAATGAAAGAACAGGAGCGACTCGAACCTAAACAACAGGGGAGGAATAAAAAGTGAGCCAACAATATTTGTTGACTCACCTCTGTAATCTTCACTTTGTAGCCCAAATACATTCGAATTGGAACCTTATCCTTGCCGAGCTATCTCGTTGGTTGCAGCTCAACAGGGAAGGAACAGGTTTGGCTTACTCTACCGCAACAGACTAGAACCTACGACAAGTGCTGGTATGGGTGCCAACAGATTTCCATCTTCTTTAGCTCGGTCACAATCTCAAGTTCGTGGTACTTAATTCCATACTCATTGGTTATGCAAAACGCAGAGTCGCCATTGGCGCATGCACGAGCTGCTTCTTGGGTGCTATCAACATTAACCCAGTCGCTTATGCCGTGGTCACTTGGGTTTATTAGTGCCCTAAGGCGCTCAATAGAAGCGTAATGCCCATTTGTTACTGAGGAATTACGGGCAAGGTAAAGTGGAGGGTTGTTGAGTCTAAATATGTAGTCGCCCATAGACTCCCACTGGTGGCTGGTCTCCACGTCTCCTGTAAGTTTGTGGATGTGAGGCAAAAGAAGGATATGTTTATCGGCAGCTGCTAGCTCCATGGCTTTTTCAAAACTAGGTGCTTGGAGTAGGGTAGGTTTTTCTTTGAATGCAGAAGTGGCAAACGCTTCTCCCGCACGGTAGCAGCAAGTCCCTTTTTCCAACACCACAACCGTCCACTTACCTAGAAGTTTGTGAGGGAAGGGGGTACTGACTGAACTATCCAAAGACGGAAGCATTATTTCAACCTTGGCAGACTACCTACTAGGCTATTGACTGCTTTAGCAGGGCCAAAGATAGCAATGCCACTATATTCAATGTTTTCGCCAGGCATTTCCTTTAGGCGTGAGGCGTACTCATCGTAAGTGTGTATCGACTGAGCTATTTTACTAAAGCTCACTAATTCGACACCTTTATCTTGAAGTTTCTGCACAAGGCTCGTTAGTGTCGCACTGTCTGTACCCAAAACAGGAATGGGGATATTTGTAATTCCGATGTGGGGTTGGCCACTTCCGTCGGTTAGGTCAGCTCCAATTAGCTCAGGATGCTGTGCTCCTACGGAAAGCGTAAGGACGGCGGCTGTATTGGCTGCAAGTCCAACTTCTAAGGTGTTATCAATGACCAGGGCTAGTTTAGGGGTTTCTGAACTCATAGAAAGCATTCTACCACCGACCAAGCCGGACTGGAACTTAAATAACAGGGGCGAAATAAAAAGTGAGCCAACATATATTGTTGACTCACCACTGTTATTTTCAATTGGTAGCCCAAGGACATTCGAATTGGAACCTTATTCTTGCGGAGCTAGCTCGTTGGTTACGGTTGAACAGGGAAGCAACAGGTTTAGTCTACTCTACCGCAGCAGACTAGAACCTACTTACCTTTAATCGAGTAGCCGCCGTCAGCGAGGAAGTCAGAGCCTGTTATATAGCTAGCGTCATCGGAAGCAAGGAACAAGACAAGCGGGGCAATCTCTTCGGGCTTAGATATGCGGCCGAGTATTGTTCCGTCATTTATTCTATTGAATGTCTCTTCGTTCCAGTCGTTGACCTGGTCTGTCTCTACGTAGCCTGGTGAAACTGTATTAAATCGTATGTCTGGATAGGTTTTAGCCAAGGCTTTTGTTATTGAGATAATGCCAGCTTTGGTTGCTGCAAAAGTAAGCGTACTTGTTGTCGCAAGGTTTGACTGGCCCTTAATTGAACTAATACTTATAATGCTTCCAGATTTTTTTGAAAGCATTGACGGTACTACGGCTTGGATACAGTGTAGAGTGCCAAGTACGTTGGTTTTGTATTCTTCCAATGCTTTCTCGTCATCCATCTCAGAAACGTCTTTTAGGAAGTTTCGTGCTATGCCAGCATTATTAACCAGTACGTCAATGTCACCCAGTCCTTTGATGGCCTCGTGTGTAGCTTCTTTGTCAGAGACATCAAAGACTGCTTTGGCTGAACCATCTAGGCTCTCATGGACTTTCTTTAACTCTTCACTATCTGTGCGCCCATGCACAATAACTTTATAACCTTTTTTGTGAGCTAGCTCTGCAATGGCCTTGCCTATACCTCGACTTGAACCTGTGACCAGAATTGTTTTCATAGTTACATCTTAACAGACACCAACGGGGACTAGGGCCTACATGTCTAAGAAGTGGCCAAATGACCCTTGCTTAGTCAGGTGTACATGCTTGAGAGCCTCGAGGTCGAATGTCGCCAGGCTGATGTTAAGGGCGTCCCTTATTTCTGACCAATGCTTGGGGCTACTCGCCCTGGTAGTGAAATTAACACCTTCGTAGCTGTTTAGGTACGCAATTAGAACTTGGTGCGGGGTTAGCTTCATCTTCTCTGCAACATTTACAAGTGCATCGTAGCTATCTTGCTCTTTCTTAATGTCGACTAGCGGTCTGTAGGCTTGAATCGGTATGTTGTGTTTAAGACAAAAATCGTACACACCAGAAGTAAGAATGTCGCCGTCGTTAATCGAAAAGCTCACCTGGTTAAGCGCTATCGGCAGATCAGACGTATCAACCGCAATTCGTAGTGACTTAACGCCAAAGTTGCTTACACCTACATTCTTTATCAGACCGTCTTTGTGTAGCTGATTGCTGGCCTTAAAAAAGTCTGTAAGGTCGAAGTCGGGATTGGGGGCATGACAAACAAAATAGTCGAGGTAATCTACTCCAAGACGCTTCATGCTGTCTTTGCAACCTTGGATAACCTCGTCGTAGGATAGGCTCAGCCTTTTTTGCTTTGTTAGTATCTGGACCTTTTCTCTGGGATAACTCGCAATTGCTTGGCCAACCAATTCTTCACATCTTCCGTCAGCATAGTTTTGGGCCGTATCTATAAGTGTGACACCAGAGTCGATAGCAGTTCTAATAACTGAAATATCTTTCTCGTCATCATTGTTAGGGTCTGGTTCTTTCGTGCCGCCCATCAACCATGTTCCGAGTGCAAGTTTTGGAAGTTTTGATTGCATGACTGGAAGTATATCAAACACCAAGCAGGACTGAAACCTAAATAACAGGGGCGAAATAAAAAGTGAGCCAACGTGTTTTGTTGACTCACCTCTGTTATTTTCACTTGGTAGCGGGGGCAGGACTCGAACCTGCGACCTTGTGGTTATGAGCCACACGAGCTGCCACTGCTCTACCCCGCGATAAGGCAGCCTATATGGTACTAAACAGATGAGAAATAGTCAATACTCCTTAGGCGACATAGTGTTGTATGTTGTACTGCCTACGCTTGGAGCATTGGCGAGTATAATAGGGATATGGAAGGCACCCTCGCTCCCAAAGAACTCAAGAGCTTTCTGGATAAGTATCCACTCAGGAAGCTTAAAAAAGGGTGGCCAATTTTATACCAAGGCGAAGTTCCTCGTACGGCTTTTGTCGTAAAGAAGGGGATCATAAAGGTATATGACATCAACACCAATGGCGAAGAGAAAGTCATTACCTTTACCGATGAATATGGCTTCTTACCCGTAGAATGGTTATTCCAGAAATCACCTGTTTCGTTGTATTACTGTGACGCCTTTGCCGACAGTGAGATATATGCCATACCCCGACAAAAGTTATTGGAATTCCTAACTTCTAACCCGGAGATGCTGGACTTTGCACTGCATCGCTACGTAAACCTGTACGTCGGTGCCATGCTGCATATATCTGCCCTGGAGCAAACCAAGGCCTCTGAGAAACTATTACGCATCCTACAGTGGATGACTCTAAGATTCGGTAAAGAGATCCGACCGAATGTCTTCAGGATCGACATTAGACTAACTCACCAAGACCTGGCCCATATGATCGGTATGACCCGTGAGACTACGGCTGTCGAGCTGGGCAAGCTCCGCGACCAGAAGATTATTAGCTACCAGAACCAACGCTACATTCTAAACACCGAAAAAATGCGCCAAGTACTCGGTGAAGATGAACTCAGAGAGCTGACAATATGAGCAGCATGATCATGGCCTATCTTACCTGCGCCGACCAAGCAGAAGCGGACAAGATTAGTCGAGCGCTGCTTGAAGCCAAACTTATCGCCTGTGCCCGCCGCCTTCCCGTTGAATCCATGTATTGGTGGGAGGGGAAAATAGAGCAGGCAAGTGAGCAGATGCTTGTCATGGAAACAGTTGCTGAGAAGTTTGACGCTATCTCCAGGCTTGTAAACACACTCCACAGTTACGATACGCCAGCGCTAACCGCCACTGCGGTTGCCCACACGACACCAGCCGTTGAAGCATGGCTTGCTGAGAACCTCGCCAGCTAAAAGCACCAGTTCGCCGTGTTTGTATGGTGGCCTAGATAGTCTACTTAGTAGATTTCTTTTTACTGGGCTTGCCAGTCATGGTCTCATCTACCACCCGAACCAGTTCCTTGGGTGAGGCCCAGGCTTTGAGCATGTAGCGGGTAGCACCAAGTTTAAAGGCTTCGTCGATGTCTTTCTGGACGTCGTAGTTACTAAAGACAATAATCTTCATTTGTGGATGGTTCTCAAGAGGCTGGAGATTCTGCAAGAACTCTACACCGTCCATCTCCGGCATACGGAGGTCAAGTAAGATAAGTTCCGGTACTTCTTTCTTTACGGCTTCTAGTGCTTGTACACCGTTAAATACGGACGTAACAGCATGCCCTTGCTTACCGAGGATTATGCTGTACGCCTCGTTTAAAGTCGTCTCATCTTCAACTATAAGAATTTTAGCCATTGTCTGTTTGACACTCCTCTCAGGAATATACTATGTATAGTATCGCTAAACATCCCGTAGCTACAAGTGAAAATTCTCACAGCTAGAATGCAATGTGCTAAACACCTAATTTTACTAGCGCTTGGGTAGTGTCACAACGAACACCGAACCTTTACCTGGTTCCGATTCAACGGCTATGTCACCCCCATGGAGGGCAATTACTTCACGACATAGGTACAGGCCGATCCCATTGCCTCCGGCTTCCACGGATAGTTCATTATCTATTCGTGAGAACTTCTGGAAGAGACGGTGCATGTCGTCGGCGTGAATACCAACTCCTTTATCGGTTACCTTAATGACGACCTCTCGACCAACCTGTTCAGTGGTGATACGGATGGTCGTTTTAGTATGAGAATACTTGCTCGCGTTGCTCAGCAGGTTATCCATTGCCATTGTCAGGTACTGCCTATCAGCAGAGATGATCATCTTTGGGGAGCCCTTTTTGAACATAACCTTTTGGTCCCGCGCCTTAACCGGTTGTGAATGCTCACTTATCACTGTCTTGATAATCTCATTGAGGTCTAACTTTTCCTTGTGTAGTACGAGCCGGCCGGAGTCGGCACGGGTGACATGCAAAATCTGGTTAATAATCTCAAGTTGACGTTCGTTGCTTTGGTAGGCTTTGTCGAGCATCTGGCGCTGTTCCTTAGTAACTTTACCTGCGTAGCCCTCTAGTACCATGCCAATGAACTGCTTCACACCTGTGGCTGGCGTACGGAGCTGGTGAGAGGCTAGTGAAATAAGACTATCTTTGGCTTCCTGAACTTCACGATTTTTCTCGTTGGCAATGGTTCGGGCACGGGTGGTCATGATGATAAACAGCAGGGCGGCTATTAAGACACTAAAGACTGTTCCCCCAATAAGGATCTCCTGCGGTTGCTTACGCTGTACCGCTGAAGCCACATTCTGGTTTATAAGTGTCACGATGGTCCATTTACTGGTCCCGGCATCGAACACCTGGGTAGTAGTCGTCAGCCCTGGCTTATTTTTAAGGCTCTGGTACGTCTTAGATTCGTATATGAGGTTATCAGGCTTCTGGTCGGTCCCGTCATAGATAAGTAATGCAGAGTCAGCGGTAATAACTTTAGAAAAGAGCTTGTCTATAAGCTCCCTGGTGCGGACGCCAGCAGATATATACCCTTGGATCGCGGCTTGGCGGTCAGTAACGGTGGCCACCGCAGCATCTCGCCTGTACACCGGTAGATACACCACAAATCCTGGTTGCGGTTGCTCATTATCCCGAATCAGTGTGGTCCGTGCTGTTATGGCCGCCGCTCCGCTATCTCGAGCCTGCTCCATAGCTCGACGGCGGATTGGCTCGGTAAAAGGGTCATAGCCAAAAGCACGTGCGTTACGTTCGGTAAGGGGCTCAAAGAAGCGGGAGATGGTATATACATCGCGGGCGTAGTCAGGCTGTAAGTTATATTGACCCCCAATCGGAGAGGGGTTATCTTGCAAGAAGGTCGTTAGCTCACCAGAACGGACTACCTGTATATATCCTACGGCTTGCAAGCCGGGGTAGCGGTTAGTGGCATCCAGGCTACCAATATAGCGGTGCCAGGTATCTTGGGTTACGTCAGGGTAAGCATTAAATAGTCCAGCCCCTCCGCGGAGTACTTCGGTATACGAATTAAGGGTATTGCTAATAGTGTCGCGTACGGAGTCAGTGGCAGTGTTTAAAACAGTCTGGAGGTCGTTGCGTAAGTTTTGCTTCGCATTGTTCCAAGCCCAGAAGGTAATAACTAGGCAGGCTATGAGTACGGTCAGCGTCGCAACAGTGTAGGTTTTAAGGGAGGGGGCCGTAATAGTATTGAGTTTCTTTATTCTTTGGCGCATAACAACCCTTTAAGGAATATTTCAGTGTCTAAAGTGTAGTATACTTCTAGGCTTTTACCATAAGGAGTGAAAAATATTACACGTTATGGATGAGGAACTTTACAGATAACAATAAGGAATCTGCGTAGTATAGGGGTTGAGAGTACTTAAGGAGGGAAATCATGAGACAAGCAACACTAGATAAGAAGATACACAACTTCATCGCTCGCAAAGAACGACAATATCCAGAGCTGGCTCAGCCGGTCAACACCTTAACTCGACAATTGGAGTCGGACCAGGTTGCAAGTCCGCTTCATATGTATGCACGCGAGGTATACGCACATGATGCCAAGCGACACTTCGGCCACGCAAGAGGCCAACAGCTTTCCGGATTCCACTACGCACTGTAGGAACGGATTTGCCGAGGCAACTACTAACTAACAGTTAAAACAAAAGGAGATAGATATGGGTATTATTGCCTGGATTGTATTTGGTGCCCTGGCGGGATGGATCGCCTCACTAATAATGAATACTAACGAGCAGCAGGGCGGGATTATGAATATCGTGATCGGAATCGTTGGTGCCGTGGTTGGCGGTTTTCTGGCTCGTGCCATTGGTGGTTCCGGTGTGACTGGATTTAACCTCGGTAGTCTGCTGGTTGCAATTCTTGGTGCAGTTGTACTACTCGGGCTCTACAAGGCAGTGTCTCCGAGAGCCTAATTTCATAACTTACATCACATTCTTAACCAGACACTCCCTTCGGGGAGTGTTATTATATACATAACCATGAATGATGCACACGACCCCAATAAAACCCTTAAACAGCCTGTTAGCCCTATACAGTTTACGGGTGAGACTACAAAAGTACCGGTAGACATAAAGCTCAAGAAAATACTCAAGTACTTTGCGGGTGCCCTTGCTGTGACTATCCTGGCATTGGCTATACCGTTCTTAAACCTCGTCCTGATCGTTTCTATGCCTGCAGCCTTTGGCTTGGGTGTATATGCCGTGTACCTAAGGTACCTGGCGGTAGAATGGGCTCAGAACAAGGCTCCGGACTGGAGTCAGATAAAGGTGCCGCCTCCTAAGGTAGAAGAGCCTGAGAAAAAAGACGAGAATAGTGGAGTCGTCTTTAAAGAGCATTAAGCGTTAGTAGATATTTACAAATAATACATTTTATGATATCATATTGTAATGAGTTCGGGTATTTATCTCCCAGAAATTGAAGTATTCTCGCAACTTGACCCCAGTCAGTTTGAGGATTTCTATACTACTTTTCAGGCCGACTTTCGAGTGACGGATGGTGCGCCATATGTGAGCGAGGTCGAGAGTGGTACGGCTTCAGGCCATGAGCTAGTCCTTATGAAGAATGCTGCTTTAGTGGCAGCTGAAGTCATCTTGCAGCCTGTGCACGAAGACTTGCATGCGCACTTAGGATTATCTTCTGGTGACAGCGTAATGCACTCAGGCTTATCTTTTGATAGGCACACGGCGTTGCCAGGGCAGCCGTACTTAGACTTTGCTATGGGTTGGCATACAGATGGCAGCACGCCAGGAGAAGTAGATGTAAGAGTTGATTCCAAAGACGGGAGTGAGATCCTACAAGGAGAAATTCCACAGGAGCTACTTGATGATCTTGAACAGAAAACAGGCTTTATCTTTACTACCGGAGATGATGCAGAGATTGAAACATTCGCTAAGGAGTTCGAGCCTATATATAGATACTATGATGATGAGACACTCATCCGTCTAGGTCTATCTTGGGCGCAACCTATTGCCGGTGCTGCATATATTCTACGGGGAACTCACATTCACCGAAGCCCAGTTAATAGGTCATCGCGTCCGCGTACTCGATCTTCCCTCTCTAGCACCTATACTGCGGTTCGAGGGTAGTACTTTTTAGGCAAAAAAAAGAACCCCCGGAGGGGTTCTTTTAACGTTGGTAGTTTTCTACCAGCTGCTCTGACGGAATGAACCGCCATTGCCGCCGCCGTTTCCACCGAAGTCTCGACGAGGTCGATCTTCTTTAGGACGTGCTTCGTTGACGGTGATAGATCGGCCGCCGAGGTCACTATTGTGTAGTGCCTTTTCTGCTGCTTTTCCTTCGTCGTCGTTTTCGAACTCAACAAAGCCGAAGCCCTTGCTGCGTCCAGTCTCGCGGTCCTTGACTACAACAGCAGATGCAACTGCACCGTGTTCGCCAAAGATCTGACCGAGTTCTTCATCGGTGGTGCTGAATGGCAGACCACCTACAAATAGTTTGTACATGTATATGTTTCCTTGTATTTAACCGCTAGGTACGACCATTTCAATCTACTTTGCTGACCGGTCTAGGCTAAAAACCAAGAAACATATCTGCATCGAACGAATGAACCTGCTACCGTCATTAAATCATTTTATGCGTTATTCCGCAATGGGAGGATTAATAGCTGCAAAATCTAGTGCAGTGATTGTGTCGTGCAACTGTGCTATATCGGCTATCTCTCGCAGTGGTTTTGCGCGCACAGCTAAAGAGTATGCTTGTGCGGCTTGTAGTCCAAGATCTGCAAATAATCCGGCGGCTGATGCTAAGCTTATGCCTTGACTTATGTCCATGGCAGAATGAGGTGAGTGTCGTGAGATTCTTGGTATCTCAGTAGTGTCTATCTTCTTTTCTCTTGTGGCTGTTAGAACTTCTTCAAGGCCTACTAGCCAGTCGTCAGTATTCACCTTTCTGCCGGCAGATGTGTAGGTGCCCCACGCAGTATTCATTGAGTACACTGGATTACTAGTTACTGCCTCAAGAAAACCTTCAACACTGTTTATATCAACCGAAGCATCTTGGATTTTAATTCTGCGCGACCGTCCATAAACCGATGGGAGGGGCGTAACACTCACCAGCCCTTCTAGAAGTGGAAGTAGCTTGGGTTGGTCTGATGGGTTTCTGCCTGTTCGAGAGGGATCGACAGCTAATAGTCCCTGCAGGCCGTTAAAAACATATGTTATGTCTGTGACGAGGCGCGAACGTTCAATAGATCCATCGTCTTTAGTGTCCAACAAGTGTTTTTGTGCGCGCCATCTCCATGCATTTAAACTTGGGATGTGCATTTCAGGGATGGAAGCTACTTCTGTCATAAAGCAACATTACCATTTTTAATCTGTAAAGTAAATATAACAGTGAATATACTTGACAAATAATAAAGCTTATGTATAATGATACTTAGTTTTGATGATCGAAAGATCAATAAAACAAAAACGACTGACAGCAAACCAACAATAAACAAAACAACAAAAGGAAATACAAAACAAATGAAAATCTCAAACCTACTAGCTTACGAACTCATCCCAACCAACGATGCAAACGTAATCGAATTTGATGACATCTTAAGCTAATAATACTTACACTAAATAAAGACTCCCAGAAATGGGAGTCTTTATTTTCTCGTAAATCTGAATCAAGGATAGGCCTAGCCTATGTTGCCTACAAAATTCATTCTGAAGGACCGCTCTCTTTCGGCCGCTTCGCGAGAAGTGACTACTGCATTGTCATGTACGACAGCAATGCCTTCTTCAAAGCCATGTCGATTCTGGACGGCGGCATACATAGTCGCTCTGTCTACAGCCTCAGGATTATCAATGCCAAGCTCAGTAAACATGTTGGCTATTACAGGACGCATAATCCCAAATGAATCTTCGATATCGTCTCGCCTAGTTTTGGCCATTTCTTGGGTACCTCCACCCGGGACACGCCCCTTGGTAGGTCCGCCTTCACCAAAAAAACCGCTCGTTAAGACTCTCAAATAACTCTACGGGGAATTGTTCGTCAGTTGCCATACATAACTCCTTATCTCGTTCATATTATTAGGATACCCTTGATCGGGCAAGCACAAGCAAAACAAAAAACCTCCGAAGAGGTTCTTGATACAACTTGGTAGCGGCGACAAGACTTGAACTTGTGACCCCAGGCTTATGAGTCCTGTGCTCTAACCAGCTGAGCTACGCCGCCATTGAAGCAACCTTGAATATACCATATTTGTCTCTGTTAAGCTAGGTCTTTAGCCGGGACTTGCTCCCACTTTGGCAGGCAAGTATCTAAGACGAACAGAAAAGTTAAGCGTACGTTTTCAGGAATCTGGTCATCGCGTAGCTTTTTTAGTTCAGCGGCGCTTAGTAGTAGGAATTCAGTCGACTCTCCCTCTTCGGGTTTCTGTTGGGGCGGTCGGTCTGCTACAAACGCAAATCCTATATCAGTATGCTTGTGGTCTATATCGCCAAACGGATGCGTCTGCAACATTGCAGGGTAGGGGTGCAAGTTGGAGGTAGCTGAGTTCTGTAACCGTTCCTTGGGCTGTAATAAGTTGAGCTGGCTTAGGTCGTAGCCTGCCTCTTCTTTGAGTTCGTGGGTAATAGCTTGCCAAGGATTTTCATGCAGCTCAACGTGTCCCCCAAATTGGAGATACATATCAAGGAGACGGTGCTTGTGCAGCATTGCTCTTGGTTTATCTCCATCTGTTCGGACAATAAAGGCACTTGCGGTGAGGTCGTGTTGACCTGGCTCGGTATGAATGTGTGGCATATCTTTAATATAATACACGTTCCAAAAAATACGCCCCCACTCCAAACTTTTATGACTGGGTAACTGCTACATCCCAGTGTTAGAGCGGGGGCTGTACTGCCCAACATGTGCGACATGTGAATAGGGCGGGGCGACTGCTACCTAAGCAAATGCTTAGTGCGTATAACTATAAAGACGGTAGAGAAAGGTAACTATGAAGTTTCTTACAGTACCTACTTTTAAGCTCCAACGAACTTGGTCTGGCCACCTAAGGCATACAGGCTTGCCATGGTACTTGCACTCACGCCAGGGTGGAAGGTTGCACGAGCTATCTCAATACTACTGCCGCCAGCATCTTGGGCAATAAGCCCGTGTTGGTCATGGGACGGAATACTTGGATCCTGTACAGGTAACGGTGCTGCATCCACTGTAACGAGCATGGAGGTAGTAAAAGGGTCGGGCAGGGAGCGGTCGGCTCCTGCTAAGTCAGGCAGCTGAGCTGGGTCTGCAAATAAGTACCCTTCCCTGGTTTGTGCAGGCTCGTGGTCGACGAGCTGAAGTGGCCCGTCTTGTGTCAGGCCGACTGATTCTGTTGGCCAAGACTGTATGGCACTGGTGCCGAGGAATCCTAATGCACTTAGGACATATATTGACCGGCCATCTTTAAGCAGACAATCAGAGACAAGGGGGTTGGTAACTTCCGTGACTCCTGCTACACCTCGCCGGGTTTCGTTACGCAGGTAGGTAAAGCCAAGAGCTACGGGCACGGGTTGCTTGCTGGGCAGCGCGGACTGCAAATGTAGTTGGTCCATGGCTTCGTCAACAAAACAGCTGGTTAGGTCGTGGCGTTCGGGTTGGGTGGTCGTGGTAACTACCACTTCGGGTGTTGTGGTCGAAGTGGTGGCACGAGTTGTTGATGTTGTGCTGCTAGCCTCAACCCTATCCCCGTCGTTGCAGCCACCCAGCAGTAAACTGGCCGTCAGTAGGCTTGCAGCCCAGGGACTGCGAAGCAGCTGTCTGCGCCGTGGTGGATGAAGCCGGTCAATCATAGGATTTCTATTATCCCTGTTATGACATAATACGCAAGATAGAAATAGGGGCGAAACGGTGTATACTAAGTCGTTATGCAATTATCTGACTTTGATTACACTCTGCCCGATGCGGCTATTGCCCTGCACCCACCAAAAGTACGTGGCACCACGCGGCTGCTGGTACTGAACAAAAACACAGGAGATATTCAGGATTCGCATTACAAGAATGTTATTGATTTCCTAAAGCCTGGCGATGTGTTGGTCGTTAACAATACCAAGGTTATCCCTGCTCGACTGCTTGCTACGAATGCAGATGGGGCAGAGCGAGAACTGCTGCTTCTGGAGCAGCATGGTCAGGGAACTGACCACCATACCTCCAAAGTCATGTATCGCCGCAGTCTCCGCCCCGGCCAAGAACTTGACGTCGCAGGCACTACTATTACCGTCGACGAAGTCTACGAAAACGGCACTGCGCAGATCAGTAGCAGTCGAGACTTGTGGCAGCTGGCAGAGGAGCAGGGCGAAGTCCCCTTGCCTCCGTATATGCATCGCCGGGAAGAAGCCGAAGATCGAGAACGCTACCAAACTGAGTTTGCTAAGGCTGCCGGATCGGTTGCTGCCCCGACGGCTAGCCTAAATCTTACTAATGAGCTGCTTGCAGAGATCAAAGCCAAGGGTATTGAGGTAGTAGAGCTCACGCTTCATGTAGGTATGGGGACCTTTATGCCGATTCGAGTAGAAGATGTTACTAAGCACAAGATGCATCAGGAATACTTTGAGATTCCGGTAGATGCTGCACAAGCAATAAGGCGTGCTAAGCAAGAAGGCCGCCGTGTCATTGCCGTTGGTACAACCGTGACCAGAACGTTAGAGTATGCTGCAGAATCGCTGTCCAGTGCTGGAGATGGAGATGTGGAACTGGAAGATATAACGGGAGAGGCGGACATATTCATCTACCCAGGCTACGAATTCAAGATCGTGGATGGACTGCTGACTAACTTCCACGCACCTCACTCCACCGTGCTCATGATGGCTTCCGCCTTTGCTGGCTGGGATCACCTGAAATCTGCATACGAACATGCGCTGGCCGAGAACTACGCATTCTTGAGCTACGGCGACAGTATGCTGATTATCTAGCTATAGCTAAAACTTGTGGACGCCGGTGGGATCATTGCTTGACTTAGATATCTTTACCTGTAAGCGATACCTTAGGAGTGGGATAGTTACTACTCGGATATGGTGACCAAAACTGTAGGATACGTTCGGGTCAATTTCAGTGAGAGGCCGTTTGTGTTTACGGTAGTCAAAGAATATGACTATGAGGGCTAGCAGGATGATGGCTCCAAGAATAATGGTTGACGTTGTTATGACTCCTGTCTCGGCGAGCGGGGCATTTCCACCTCCCTTAGTATTTGATGTAGTGTTGTTACTCGCTATACCATTCCACTCGTAGGCTCCAATGTCGTAGGCGCTGCCTTGGGGTCTTGCAATGCCCCGCTGATCGGTAGTAAGTCCTGCCACTACCCCACCAGTGTTAATAGCCGGTGAGCCTGCCTTGAGGGGCACGACCCAGGTATTAGCTTCTGCAACAAGGGTATCTATTTGGGCATCTTTGTTATTCTGGTCACTGGCTTGATTCAAGAAGGCGGTACAGCTACTGTCAGAGCTAAAATTGTTACCTGCAGATATAGGGTTACGAGTATCATTTGAGGCGGCCATACAGTTAGTTGGTGTTGTCTCATCTTTGTTGTTGGCCATTAACACATTCTTAAGCTGGAGAGTAGGATCAACCTTGGCACCTATGATGAATGCTGCCGCAAAACTAGTAAAACTACCATCTCCAAGCGGACCCGTCCTGGTATTATTAGCAATCGTTACATTGTCGACATGGCCCGCAACTGGATCTGTCTCGCTATTGGTGTAAGCGTAGAATACGGGAAGGAGGGATGTATTATTAGCAATCGTTACATTACGTGCATTAAAGGTGTATCCGAAGTTATCATTTGATACGACCAGCATAGCTTGACCTTGGTTGTTAACAATCGCAACATTCTCTAATGTGGCAACTCGCTCTGTTCCACTGTCGCTTTCGGTAAAGATGTTTATGCCACCTCCTAGTCCGGCTAGGTGGTCGCCTGTGTTGTTGCGTACAACGGTATCACGTATAGTGACGTTATCCCCGGATACATTAAGAGCTGTGACTTTTGTGTTGTCATGAAAGTTGCTGTCGCTGACGGTGACGGTAGTGGCTCTAATGTCGACCGCTGATTTCTGGTGAGTGGATGTCTCAGTATTTCCGTACACCTCGATATTAGTAATAGTCGCTTCGTCAAAGCCTCTTGCATACACTCCGCCACCTTCACCAGCAGTGTTGTTCCGCACGATTGAGTTAGTCATAGTAAATGCCTCGGCGGATCCGCTTGACCGAGAGATATCTATGCCGCTGCGCTGTGTTCCAGTCTCGGTACTATTGTCTTGCCAGATAGTATTGTCGATAGTAACTGAGGATATGGTGCTGCTATTGCTGTAGAGTCCTACTCCATGTTCGACAGTCAGAGTAGACAGCGAGATATTGCCACTTGTGACCGTTAACCCGTAGGTATCGCCTCCGTTTAGGATCGTTCCAGAGCGAGATGTCCCAACAAGACTTATATCTGAGTCTAACTGTAGGTTGTGCGAAGTGGCAGCGAGGTTATATGTGCCGTCAGGAATGTTAATGGTATCGGCACCAGAACTGCCTACGCACTCATCTACAGTTGTCCCGGTATTTGCTGCCTCAACCGCTTCATATAAGGAGCAGTTACCGTTATCTGTCTCATCTACTGTGCCAGCGGTAACGGCAATGGTTGCAGCGGAAACGTGTAGAGGATGTACAAGTGCAATGCCGAGTAGGATTAGCGGGATGAGTAGCATTGGGAGTAGTCTTTGTTTTTGCATGATTTACTTCATTATACCGTACTTTGCTATACTGTTGACCGAAGATGAAGGATTACAATTTCAAAATAACTCACAAATTGCCGGACAGTATGGCCCGAGCTGGCGTGCTACACACTCCACATGGAGATATCCAGACGCCGGCTTTCATGGTGGGGGGCACCCAAGCTACGGTGAAAGCGCTGACGCCAGAAATGGTCAAAGAAATGCATGGCCAAGCGATTCTAGCCAATACTTACCACCTTATGCTCCGTCCTGGGGCGGATACCGTTGAGCGGGCAGGTGGACTTGCTCAGTTCATGAACTGGGATGGCCCAACATTTACCGACAGTGGTGGATTCCAGGTATTTAGCCTTGGCATGGCCTACAAGAAGGGTATAGATGCCACCAGCCACAGTACCAAAGGTGAGGCCGGCAAGGCTACACACCATGCTCAGCAGCTGGCTAAGGTAGACAACGATGGCGTCAGTTTTCGATCTCACTTAGATGGTTCTAAGCTCCGTATGACTCCTGAAAGTAGCATGCAATTGCAGTGGCAAATTGGTGCAGACATTCACATGGCCTTTGACGAACTCACGGCACCTCTTGCAGATAAGGCATATCTACGAACGGCTATGGAGCGTACTCACGCTTGGGCAGAACGCTGCATGATGGAGCACCAAAAACAGTGGGCTGCACATAATAAAGCAAACAAACCATACCAGGCGTTGTGGCCAGTAGTGCAGGGAGCTCGCGAAGAAGACCTGCGTCGTGAATCCGCTCGTTTCTTGAGCAGTTTAGATGCAGACGGTTTTGGAATAGGCGGAGTCTTTGAACCAGGCGAAATTCCAGAAGTGGTGCGTTGGGTTAACGAAGAACTTCCAGAAGACAAGCCAAAACACTTGCTGGGTATTGGTAGCGCTGTAAGTGACCTTTTTCTGGGGGTGGAATACGGCATAGATACCTTTGACTGCATCGCTTTTACCCGTCAGGCCCGTAACGGCAGTATCTACACAGCTGCAGGTCGGATGACCATTACCAACGCCAAGTTTAAAGAAGACTTCGCACCACTCGATTCAGACTGCGGGTGCTACACCTGTGCCAACTACACCCGGAGTTATATTCACCATTTGCTACGAGCAGATGAGATTCTTGGGCTCACACTGGCGTCTGTTCATAACGAATACTTTGTGGTGAATCTAGTAGACCAGATTCGTGAGTCAGTTAAGGATGAATCGTTCTTTGAGCTGAAGGAGAAGTGGCTCAAGGTGTATCCGGTATAGTATTGTAATAATATTATAATATCGTTATAATACTTCCATGATTCAAAGTATACAAAAGGTTATAAAAATTGGCTCTAGTGGTGGGGTTACTATTCCTGCTAAAGAACTGAAGCGACAAAACATAGCGTTTGGTGATGAAGTTGAGGTTATTGTACGGCCAGTTAAACCAGCGACGAGCGAAGATCAGCAGGTAGTGGTTGCAGCTAAGAAAATCCTTAAAGACTACAAGCAAGACTTTGCTAACCTTGCAAAGCGATGAAGCTTGTTACGCTTGAACATCTTCTGCAGTTACATGTGTTAGTGATTCACGAGACCGGTGGTTCCCAAGGTTTGCGCGATCTAGGTAGGCTTGAGTCTGCCTTGGCTACGCAGACGCAAAATGTTTTTGGCGAAGAGCTGTATACTACATTGTTTGAAAAGGCGGCAGCACTCATTCGGGGAATTATTGCAGACCATCCATTTGTTGATGGTAATAAAAGAACTGCAATGCTATCTGGCCTAACGTTCCTAAGTATAAATGGCGTGAGTTTCAAGGGTCGCAAAGGCAACATTGAGGACTATGCTGTTAAGATTGCGGTAGATAAGCTAGACGTTAAAAATATAGCGGCCTGGCTTCAACAAAACTGTGCTGAATAATGTAACAAACTTAATTAAAAGGCATACCTGGTACTATTAAGCTATGAAGATAGACTCTCGGCTTAACGAAATTGACGATTGTCTGTACCGTGTTGCCACCAAGGCCTTGGTCGTTAATGGTGATAAAGTGCTGCTTGTTAAAGAAATTCCCGAAATGTGGTGGGGCTTTCCTGGCGGCGGAGTGGACCACGGCGAGACTGCTGAAGCAGCGCTGATTAGGGAACTGGAAGAAGAGCTTGGTGTGTCAGCTAAAGACATTACGACCGACTACAAGATTGCGCACCATACGATCGGGACAATAGTCGACGAGATACCCCGTATGAATATGTTCTATAAGGTTAGTGTTGCGAGCGAAGCGCTACAGAAAACCGACCATGTGGCTGAGTGGCGGTGGTTTAGTCGACAGGAGTTCATGGGTCTAAATATGAGTCCTTCGTATAGTGATCGAGCAAAGTTAGCCAGTGTAATCTTTGACAGCTAAACGCTACTATTCACCAGGCTGATGGTGCTTGCGCAATGTGCGTCGTTCCCTTAGTCGAGTAAAGAGAACGAGGTCGTACCAGTAGTCGTGGCCCTTTGGTTTTACAAGGATGGTGTACATGCCACTGACGTTGCCCCCGTATACATCTCCGCGGAGCTTATCCCCGATCATGACACATTCATTGGGTTTGGCTTTGAGGGTCTTCAGGATACGGTCAAAGAACAGGTGATTGGGCTTACGGACAATCCAGAGCCCTTTCCAGAAGGGTTGGAAGACCTTAGCACTAATAGAGTTGCCGTAGCCAGATAGATCCAGCATGTTATTACTGGCGATGTTGAGGCTACTAAAGCCGTGTGTCTTCATGGCGTCGGTCAGAAAGCTTACGACGACAGGCTCGAGCTTGCGGGTCATTTTCTTACGGAGTGTCAGGTCTAGGTCAATGAGTAGGTGTTTAACGCCGAGTTTCTTGAGGGCTGCAAAGTCGATATCTAATATGCTGTCGGCGGTGAAGTCAGGTACAAAGAGGGGCCGTTTTTTCTTTGGCAGACTAGCAAGGTATAACGGCTTCATATAACTATTGTAGCGTCTTCGAAGTATGGGCGCCACTAGTGACTTGTGGACTTAAGCTCATGGTATGATGGATAGGATGGTTAAAGCAAAAACAACTGCCAGTGCGAAGACTAAAAGTAAGTGGAATCTAGACCGGGTATACCCGTGGCTACTCGTCATTGGTGGCTTTATCGGGCTCCTTATGGCCTTTATTATTACTATTGAAAAAATCCACCTTCTGCAAGATCCAAGCTACGTTCCAGAATGTAGCATTAACCCAATTATTAGCTGTGGGAATATCATGAAGTCTGACCAAGCATCTGCCTTTGGTTTCCCTAACCCACTCATTGGTCTGATGGGCTTTTCCGTTGTTGTGACCATTGGTATGGCTATGCTGGCTGGCGCTAAGTTCAAGCGCTGGTTCTGGCTTGGTCTACAATCGGGCACAATACTCGGTGCCATCTTCTGTATGTGGCTATTCTACGAGGCAGTATACCGAATTGGTTCACTGTGTCCGTACTGTATTGTGGTCTGGACCGTTACCATTCCAATGCTTATCTACACCACTATTTGGAATATCCGGAACGGCTTCATAGTACTAACGGGCAATCTGAAAAAGGTTGGCAATTTTGTAGAGAAGCACCATGGTGACATCCTGTTTACCTGGTATCTGCTAATCTTTGTAGCGATTCTGACACACTTCTGGTACTACTGGAAGACGGTTATCTGATACTCCGAAAGTATGCTCTAAAGGTAAAGGACAAATAATCATGACAGCTCTTGAGATAGCCAAGCTCTACTTTGAACTTTCAAACAAGAGCGACTTTGATGGGATCTCCAAGTTATTTACTGATACGACCACATACAGCTCTCAGACAACAGGTATTTATTTGGGCGTAGAAGATATTATAAAAATGCAGAGAGAATTTCATGGTAATTTTAGTGCCTTGAATTGGAAGGTTAATTCTGTCAAGGAGGTGAAGCCCGGTATTGTGCTATTTGACTACGACTTTTCTGCGTCCACAAACGACGATGAATACATCCACTCAAGTGGACTTGAGTATGTAATTATATCGGCCAATAAGATTCAGCATATTGAGATAAGGAGTAAAACATGAGTCTCCAAGATGAACGTCAGGATGATGCAGTAAATACTGCGCCTCAATTGCACTCAGTAATTTTCGAAGACGACAAAATGCGTGTTCTTAAAGTAATTGTGAAATCTGGAGATAAAGCAGATATGCACTGGCATCCGCAGAACATCAACTATATTCTGGCTGGAGGCACGCTCCGTTTTGAGAAAGAAGATGGTTCTTTTGCGGATGTGGAACTTACGAAAGGCCAGGTGACATCCTCGCCAGAAAGTTCTCACGGTGTGGAAAATATCGGCGACAGTACCATCGAAACCGTTCAAGTCGAACTCAAGTAGTCATGTCTGTTATGCTTAAAGCATAGTGACCGAATTAACGACCAATCTACTATCTGCGTTTGCTGTAAGTATGATCATCAGTGCTATGGCTAAAGTACATAGCCAAAAGCTCAAGGCTATCCTCTATGCTCTGCCGTTCCCTATAACGATTGCCCTGATAGGTTCCAATAGCATCGCAACTAGTTTAAGTATCAGTGGTCTTACACTCACCGGTAGTTTCTTGTGGGCATGTTATTTTTTGCACGCAGAACTGAAGATCAATATTCTCGCTACGGATGTAGTTCTATCGGTGTTGTACGTGGCGACAGCCTATGTCCTAGCCCATAACTTAAAACTTCCATATTGGACAATGCTTGGTGTATATCTAGCGATATGGACTACGCTCATGTTCCTGTTTAGAGGTGTCGCGTTTAAGTATCGTAAGGTTGCTCCAGCCAAAACAAATGCGTACTTGAAGGCTCTTACTATCTTTGTAATTGCATTCGGCTTATTCTCGGCGCATCAATATCTAGCAGCGTTTGTCGTGACATTTCCATACAACGGTGTCTTCGCCGTCTTTGAGAATCGTTTTGGGTTATTACCCCAAGCTGCTCTATTCACCCGAAATTGTTTGGCACTGGCTGCTTACTTTAGTGCGAACTATCTTGTGGGCACACATTACTCAGCACCCATTCGTTACGCTGCAAGCTGGTTAGCTTTTGGGGCTGTTCTTATTGCAGTAAACAAACTTATTAAAATTGATGTGCGAGACACGAAGAGTTTACGTTGAAGTCGTGAAGTAAGTGCCCTGGTGGGGCCAAGGAAAAGAAAAAGACGTGCTTGATTCAGTTCAGTATCTTGCACGACTTTTACATCGGTATTATAGCATATTTGACTATAAGATTTCAACGATCCTTTGACTTTTAGTAATAACGATCACCCTTTTAAAATGGTGGGGCGTAGACAGGAAGGAACGTATACGAGCATTGGCTTTAGCTTGGTGCATTTTAATACGACGCAAGTCCATAACAATGTTACGTGATTGTTTACGAGCCATTCGAAAGTTATTGTCTATCGTCTTTTTACCATTGCCTAGTGGACTCTTTATCTCCCACTTTGTGCCGTCTACATCTATATCTGGCGTGCGATTTGTCTGAGGACGCAAGAAAGTAACATCTGTTTTAAAATAGTAATTTGCCAGAATCAAGGCTGCTGATATTTCGTGATCCTTGGGCCGATCTTTTACATCCGTCTTAACAATTACTTCGTACTTTGACATAGTTTTCCCACTATATCATGACAATATTTATTGTTTGTTTTTTGGCTCGGCCGGCAGATTTGCACGCCAATATCGAATTAAGAGTTCCAAAATACATCTGACGGAATTAGACCCAACGAACGAGTTTGGCGTTGGGGATACCTGCGTGGATATCTGCTTCGGGAACTAGGATGCTACGAATAGCACGACCAATGGCTCCGTGACCGACCAGGAGAACATTGTCTACTGGAAGCTTATCGATGTAGTCCAGCAGCTGCTGAGCACGGTTCACTAAAGAGTCCCAGGTTTCAACTCCTTCTGGGAGATTATCATTGTGAAGTTGGCTACTCAGTTCCCGTGACCAAGGAGTGTTCTCTAGACTTCCAAAATTGCGTTCTAGTAGCAGATCATTCGTCTGGATGATTGACTCTGGTAGCCCTGCTCCATTGGCGAATAACTTGGCAGTGTCATGGGCTCGTCTAAGTGGCGAGGTAATTATTAGGTCAACAGGAACATTCTTATTGTCTTTGCCAGCCTTTAAGGCGCCCTCACGGCCCTCGTCGGTTAGGTCGGTCTCTGTTACGCCAGCAAATACGCTTCGGACATTCATATGGGTTAACCCGTGTCGGATAAAATAAAGTCTTTTCATATGCGTTATTATATATGTAAATGAGGGTGGAACTAGAACCAGGTACATATGTCGTGGCTGTCTCCGGTGGGGTAGACTCTGTTGCGCTATTGCATATTCTGGCTCAGCACAGTGGAGTCAAGAACATAGACGGTATTAAGCCACGGCTGGTGGTGGCCCATTTTGATCACGGTATCCGTGACGATTCAGCCGAAGATCGCCGATTGGTGCAAGGATTGGCCAGGCAGTATGGTCTGCCGTTCGTGTACCATGAAGGCCAACTCGGACCTAACACGAGTGAAGAAGTAGCTCGTCGGGCCCGCTACGACTTCCTGCGGCAAGTACAAGACGCCGTCAAGGCCCGGGCTATTATTACTGCCCACCACCAGGACGATGTACTGGAGACAGCCATTATTAACATGCTGCGGGGTACGGGGCGAAAAGGGCTAACTTCACTCAAGAGTCACCGGCATCTTATTCGGCCTTTGCTGTCGGTGCCAAAAGAAAACATTCGAGCCTATGCTCGTGACCAAGGATTACTATGGCGAGAAGATAGTACCAATGAAGATACGACCTTACTACGTAATTACATCCGGAAAGTTATTGTGCCACGGCTTGGTGAGGAAGGGCGGCTAGCACTATTAAGTCACATTGGACACTTGTCGGTAGTGAACCGAGCGATTGATAAAGACCTGATGATCTACCTCCATACCCAGTCATCTCGGCAGGTTTTGGACAGGCACCATTTTGCCTTGCTACCACATGCGGTCGCGTTAGAGGTGCTGGCCGAGTGGTTCAGAAGTCACGGTATTACAACATTTAATGCTAAGTTACTGGAGAGACTAGTGATAAAATGTAAGACATTGCCCCCTGGGAAGCGAATTGATGTAGATGCACGCCACACGCTTCTCGTTGGTAACGAAACTATTGCTTTAGTAGCGACTAATTAGTCAGGAGATCTATGGATAAAAAGTCCTTCAAGTCAAAACAACTTTCTGGTGGTAACAACAAGAAAGGCATGAAGAGTGCCGGTTTTATTGCCATTCTTATTCTGTTTATCATGATCGGCTTTGCCTTTGCTGGTCAGCCAGGCACCAAACTAAAAGAAGTCTCTTTCTCTGATGTTATCGCTCGCGCCAACAAAGGCGAGGTTAAGCAGATTGTCATCAAGGGCAATACCCTTGAAGTTACCCCTAAGGACAGCGATAAACCGACCGAGAAGTCTAACAAAGAGGCTGGCAGCAGTATCTACGAGCAAGGTCTTACCAATCGAAATGTTGACGTCAAGGTTAAAGAAGATTCTGCAGGCAGCGGCTTCTGGCTGAACCTGATTAGCGGTATTATCCCCGTTATCTTCATTAGTGCCGTACTGTTCTTTGTTCTGCGTAGTGCGCAGGGGCAGGGAAACCAGGCCATGAGCTTTGGTAAGAGCAAGGCTCGACTATATGGTAACGAAAAAGACAAGATCACCTTTAAGGACATTGCTGGATCTGACGAAGCTAAGATTGACCTACAAGAAGTTGTAGAGTTTCTGAAGTACCCTAAGAAGTTTGAATCCGTTGGTGCCAAGATTCCTAAGGGCGTGCTGTTGGTGGGTCCTCCTGGTACCGGTAAGACTATGCTAGCTCGAGCCGTAGCAGGTGAGGCTAATGCACCGTTCTTTAGCATCTCGGGTTCTGAGTTCGTAGAAATGTTTGTTGGTGTCGGTGCGTCTCGAGTACGAGATCTCTTTGCCAAGGCTAAGAAGAACGCACCCTGTATTATCTTTATCGACGAAATCGATGCCGTTGGCCGCAAGCGTGGTTCTGGCATGGGCGGTGGTCACGACGAACGTGAGCAAACTCTTAACCAGATCCTGGTAGAGATGGACGGCTTTGAGCAGGGAACCAACGTTATCGTGCTGGCTGCTACTAACCGTGCCGACGTACTCGATTCTGCATTACAGCGACCAGGTCGTTTCGACCGTAAGGTTAACATTGACCTGCCAGATCGCAAAGACCGTGAAGCAATCCTCAAGATCCACTTCGATAAGAAGCCGCTCGCTAAGAACGTAGACCTTAATGCTCTGGCTGGTAAGTCAGCTGGTTCATCTGGTGCAGATCTCGGTAACATTGCGAACGAAGCAGCTATTATCGCGGCTCGCAATAACCGTAAAGAAATCATTGCAGATGACGTGACTGCAGCATTCGAAAAAGTAGCTATTGGCCCAGAGCGTAAGAGCAAGATTATGAGTGAGCACGAAAAGGAGATGACTGCTTACCACGAAGCGGGACATGCCATTGTTGGGCATGTACTTCCACATAGTGATATGGTGCACAAGGTGACCATTATCCCTCGTGGTGGAACCGGTGGTGTAACCTGGTTCATTCCACCAGAAGATAAGAGCTACCACTCGATTCTAGAATACAAAGACATCCTCGCTCGCATGCTTGGTGGCCGTATTGCCGAAGAGGTTGTATATGGTCGTGACTATGTTACAACCGGTGCCGGTAATGACCTGCAGAAAGCAGCTGAACTAGCTCGTGACATGGTAGTGAACCAGGGTATGGGTACTAAACTCCAAGACCAAGTATTCCAAGCTGATGAAGGCATGATGATGGAGCGCATGGTACATGAGCGCCACTATTCAGATGAGACGGCCAAGGTCATCGACGACGAAGTCGAGGCACTTATTACTGAAGCTGCTCGCCGAGCTCGTGAAGTAATTCGGGCTAACCGCAAGAAACTAGACGAACTCAAAGACCGCCTCCTCAAGAAAGAAACCGTTGAAGCCGAAGAAGTACTTGAGGTTCTTGAAGGCTCTAAACTACCCGCTGATCTAAAGGCCTAAGTCGTGAAAACACTGCTAACCATACGAGAGCAAGACGTTGCTCCGGATGCTCCTGTTGCTGATTCTTCTGCGTTTGCAAAACGAGAAGCTGCACGTGGTGTACTGATTGACGAGGATGGGTCAGTGCTTCTCCTCAGAGTCGGTAAACACGATTACCACAAACTACCAGGTGGTGGGATCGATGAAGGTGAAAGTATTGAAGATGCGCTAGCCAGGGAACTCATGGAAGAGGTTGGCTGCAAAGGTACCGTGACTGCGGAAGTCGGCATAGTTGTTGAATACCGAGATCAGTTTAAGCTAATACAGACGTCATATTGTTATCTTGTGAAGAAGCAGGGCGAGCAAGTTGAGGCCAAACTTGAACCGGGAGAAATAGCGGAAGGGCTCCATGAAGTCCGTGTTCCGAGTGTCCAAGCGGCACTTGAACTTCTTGAAAGTGACAAGCCAAATAACTACGAGGGTTTGTTTATTCAACAGCGCGATGCGATGCTTCTGAGAGAAGCAATGAAAATTCTTAATAATTACTGACTTTCTACTGGCCGCCAGCTGACACAGTCTTTATACTAGTTTGCAGATGAAGCAAATATTAAGACGGGCTAATGCAAAGATTTCTATTGGTAATGCCGCTGCACTACTGATGGTATCGTCGCTCCTGGGTCAGATACTCGGTTTTCTGCGGGTTAAGCTGGTTAACGCTAACTTCCCAACTGGAGGGCCGGGGAGTACTGATGCGTTTTTCGCAGCTTTTAAGATTCCTGATTTCTTCTTCTTTACCATCGCTGCCGGTGCTTTGGGTGTAGCTTTCATGCCAGTACTTGCTGACCACTTGCACAAACACGACCGCAAAGGCGTGTGGGAATTGTCTAATAGTCTTCTGAACTTCCTAGCCATGATTATGTTTGCCGTGGGGTTAGTGATCTTTATCTTTGCTGAGCCGCTTATTCATAACATTGTGGCGCCCAAGCTCGATCCAGAACAGTTACATAACGCGGTGACTATTATGCGACTGATTGCCTTCAACCCACTGCTCTTTACTATTGGTGGAATTCTCACCAGCGTACAGCAGACCTTTGGACGATTCTTCTTCTATGCTATAGCTCCGCTGGTCTATAACTTATCGATTATTATTAGTATCTTTGTATTCCGGGATAGCCTTGGACTAATTGGTCTAGGCGTGGGGGCGCTGATCGGTGCCTGTTTGCAGGTGCTCATTGCCTTTGCAGGGCTGGCTGGCCTCGACTTTAAGTATCGTCACTTCATTAACTTCCATGCCCCTGACTTCCGGAAGATTCTTCGTCAGTTGCCACCACGGTCAATCGACCAGGGCATCATGTCCATTAACAGCATTGTCGACACTAACTTTGCTCGGCGGCTCGGTACCGGTAATATTAGCTTCTACGAAAGCGCCTATACCCTGCATACGGCACCAACCCTACTTATTGGAACGGCAATTAGCTCGGCGGTATTCCCGCAGTTTAATAAGAGTGTGGCTCAGGGGCACATCAACGAGTTCCGGCGGGAATTCCTGCAAGTGCTGCGTATTATTATCTGGATTGCTACACCAGTGATCGTGGTTTGTTTCTTTGGCCGTGGTTATTTGGCCCGTATGATCTTTGCTCAAAACAACCGAGAAATTGCTGCTATTTTTGGATTTCTTACCGGAGCAATATTCTTCCGTACGGTATATACCATTGTGTCGCGCTACTTCTATGCCCAGAAAGATACCTGGACACCACTTATCGACTCACTGTTTGCCATTGCATTAAACATTGTTCTGGTTATGCACCTGTCTAGGCCAGACAGCTACGGTATCACAGGAATTGCCTTGGCTGAATCTATAGTGGCTGGTGCACAGCTGTTTATCTTGACGACTATTATGTTCATTCGAGATCCTAAGCTCTTTGACATGAAATTCTTTGGCGGGCTAGGGCGGATTATCTCAATCACTGGCTTTACGGTAGTGGCGGCATTTATTATGGTTAGCTTGTTCCCGCTCAATACTGGAGACACGGGACTTATTACACTGGGTGTTAAACTTGGCCTGATCGCTAGTGTTACACTGTCGGTCCACGTAGGCCTTTCTTCACTGTTTGGACTTGAGGAAGCAGAGCCTATCGTCCGTAAACTACGGGCTGTTGGCCGACTCATTATGCGACCACTTAAGGTCGAAGGGCAGTAGCTGACAGCCTGTCAATACTGATGCTAATAGATTGGGAACATGGTTGTCGTAGAAGTAGATGGTATTCTATATTCAACAAGGAGGCGATGATATGAACATAAAACTACCAAAGAGCTCAGTACACTTACCAAAGTCTACAAAACCAAGTCCTTCTAGGGGCCTAATTAAAGCTACTACTTAGTTATGAGTAGTGAGAGGAAAATATTGGTGGTTGACACCAATATTATTTCACATGCTCTCATTCCAAATCAGACAGCAGCATACTCAGAATTGTTCCGGGTGCTTGAGCAAGAGTATCGATTCGCAGTCAGTGGCTTTACACGATTTGAACTACTCCGATCATCCGACAGGAAGAATCAAGAAAAGATCCTCACCTATATACAAGGTGAGATGATTTCAGTAGACCTTTCAAATGTATTAATAGATTTTTCTGCGCGGGTGAGCAACCTATATGCTAAGCACCCAAGCACCAAAGGATACAAAATTGGTGAGGGTGACATTATTAATGCTGCACTGGCTATTGCTAAAGACTGTCCTGTTTTAACTATTGATAGCCTTGATTACCCCACACCGTTCTTTCAGGAAATCGATCGGAGACGAGTGGAATATTCTTCTTCGCGGGGTAGGGAAGTCGTTGATACGGTATATATATTGAAGCCTGACATGGATAATATTAAATATTGTTTTGGTGAACATCGAATTTAACAAGAATCAAAACTCATATCCAGATAGACCTACCTCTGTTATAATAGCGAGATGCAATCTAAAATCCGCAACTTCTGTATCATTGCGCATATTGACCATGGCAAGAGTACTCTGGCAGACCGTCTGCTAGAGCTAACTGGCACGGTCCAAAAACGCGATATGAAGTCCCAGCTACTCGACAAGATGGATCTTGAGCGAGAGCGGGGGATTACTATTAAGCTTGCTCCTGTTCGGATGAACTATGAAGGGTACGAGCTGAACCTTATTGATACCCCCGGGCACGTAGACTTTAGCTACGAAGTGTCTCGAAGTCTAGAAGCCTGCGAAGGCGCTATTTTAGTGGTAGATGCCAGCCAGGGTATCCAAGCTCAGACGCTTGCTAACGTGTATCTGGCTATGGCGGCAGATCTGACCATTATCCCGGTGCTTAACAAAATCGACCTACCAGCAGCTGACGTGGAGCGGGTGAGTGCCGAAGTTATTTCACTACTGGGATGTGCGAAAGAAGATATTCTGCATATTAGTGCCAAGACGGGCCAGGGAGTAGACGCGGTACTTGAGCGAGTAGTAGCAGATATTCCAGCGCCAACAGGGCAAACGGAAGAGGCAACTCGTGCTTTAATCTTTGACAGCTACTACGACGATTACCGTGGCGTAGTTCTGTATGTTCGTGTGGTAGATGGGGCAATACCTAAGGGCAGTGAAATAAAGATGCTGGCGACCGATGCCAATGGTATTGCACTAGAAGTTGGCTCATTATCCCCTGCTCTGGTGCCAGCTAAAGAACTGGTAAGTGGTGAGATTGGCTACATTGTGACCAACCTGCGCAGCACACGCGAAGCTAAAGTTGGTGACACCGTAACGCTTGTTAAGTCCCCTGCTAAGCAGTCTTTACCTGGATATAAAGACGTAAAGCCGTTTGTGTACGCTGGTATATTCCCGGATAGTAACGAAAACTACCAACTTCTTAAAGACGCTATTGAAAAGCTTTCTCTGAGTGACTCAGCTTTGCAATTTACCCCGGAGAATTCTCCAGTACTTGGCTTTGGCGTGCGAGTTGGTTTCTTAGGGCTACTGCACATGGACATTGTGCGAGAGCGACTAGAACGTGAGTATGATCTTGACCTAGTTATCACCAATCCTTCTACTGACTACCAGATTACTCTTATTAATAAAGAAGAAGTGGATATTAAAAGTGCCAGCGACCTACCAGACCCCGCTAAGATCCAAGAGATCCGTGAGCCGTGGATTAAGGGCGAAGTGGTTGTCCCTAAAGAATATGTTGGCGGGGTTATCCAGCTTATCTCAAGCAAGCGCGGTATCCAGAAAAACCTCAGTTACGTAGATGCCCAATTGGCACTAGTCTCTTTTGAAGCCCCACTGGCAAATCTGCTGACCGACTTCTACGACCAGCTGAAGAGTGTAACCAGTGGATATGGTAGCTTTAACTACGAGCTCGATGACTACCGAGCAGAAGACCTTGTGAAAGTAGATTTCTACGTAGCTGGAGAAATGGTAGATGCACTCAGCGTTATGGTGCACCGCAGTGAATCACAACGACTGGGTCGTGAGACGGTTGAGAAACTCAAAGAAGTTATTCCACGCCAGAATTTCCAGGTAGCTCTGCAGGCCGGCATAGGTGGTCGATTCATCGCCCGTGAAGATATATCTGCCTACCGCAAGGATGTGACTACTGGGCTGTATGGTGGTGACGTATCTCGAAAGAAGAAAGTGCTCGCTAAGCAGGCTAAAGGTAAGAAGCGTATGAAGCGTTTTGGTAAGGTAGATATTCCAGCCGAAGCGTTTACCGTGATGCTCAAGCGCGATTAGTACTATGAAGTTTATTTACAGGCGAGGGCCAATTATATCGGGTTCAAAGCCGGTAACTTGTTCTATATAGCCAGAGAGGGCTTGTACTGTTATGCCACCCAGAGCCCTATCCCTACAGTTATAGACAGTCATACCTTCCTCATGTTCTACGTATGGTTTGCGGTCATCCAGATTCATCGGTCCGATAGCTTTGAAGTCGTGCTCATTCAGTGCCGGCTTAGCGCCAACAATTGTCTTACCACCAGGAAAAGTCCTGACAAAAAGTGTCGGGTTATCCGAAGCGGCAAATGATGAATATTCAACAGATGACATAAGATAATAACTATAACACAAAATACTTAAAATGTAAATAGCTTTCGTCTAGTTATCCTTCTGTCGGTTGGCCGTTATTAAATTCAAGTGTCTTGTATTTAGCGTTGGGGCAATAGTCGCTCGTTTGGTTACGGGTAGGTTGGGCTGGGTTGACAACAGTGTTGGCTAGCTCTAGCGCGGTTGCCTGGTCTTCTTTTGGCATGAGAGTAAGCCAGCATACACCGTACCATTCTGTGTCTTGGTAGGTATTGTGGATAGCTGTCCAAGCAGGGTTTTTAGATATTTCATTGCGTTGTCGGTAATCGTAAACTCCAAAATCAAAGCCAAAGTTGCGTATTCCGGGAGAGCCAACCGCAGTTGCGACCACGTCACCGGCTTTAAATTTAGTACGAGTGAACGGAATGTTTGGATCTGATCGGGTATCGTTGATCTTTGGTTCTGGTGTAGTTTCGGCAATCTTCTGGAAAGCAGGAGTTAATGTGTACAGGTGATCGAGCCGAAACGCTATGCCGCAGGCGGTTTCGAAGTTGAGTAGATATTGGAGTTCGGCGGGCTGCCCTTCGTAGTAGCGCTTGATACCTGTCAGGGTGGCGTCGATGGGCAGAACTATATCGACTTGACCGTTGGTTGCATCGGCTAGACGGAAGCCACCGTGGGGTTTGTAGCTAAAACCGCGGTACATACCAGGCATGCCAATAGCCGTAACATGTGTCAAATCTATAGGAGTTTGAGTAAAGGTAAAGGGTTGCTCGCAGGCAGGCGCCGTGCCGGACTTAGGGGCCCACTGTAGTTTTTTGTCGTCGAAACTCCATACAACCTCTTCTGCTTTGACCGTGGCCGAGGTTGCTGAGGGAGAGCCAATAATAGTGCTTTGTTTGGTTCTGAGGACCCGAGCTGCTGCTAGCCCGATGATGCCAATACCAGCAATGGCTAGTATAAGTGCTAGAAGATGTGAACCAGATTGATTGAGTTTTTTCATAGACCTGATATTGCCTATGCTTATCATCCCAAAAGTTGGTACAAAAAACTAGCTATAACTACCGCAATTTCGGTATAAAATAGGTATTAATTTGCTTGTAGCTTCTGAAGGTCTTTGATTATTTCGGCAGCGTGGATTTTAGGGTCAACGCCACGGTATTCTTTAGTAATGTTCCCCGAGGGGTCAATAATAAAAGTATTACGCAGGATGCCAATAAATGTTTTGCCAAATAGTTTTCGCTCACCCCATGAATCGTAGGCTTGAATGGTGGTTGTTTCTGGGTCACTGAGCAAGGTGAAGTTTAGATTGTATTTCTTGGTAAAGTTAGCATGTTTACTCACGGAGTCTTTACTGATACCAATGACCTCAGCATTACCCAAGGTTGCTATGGAGTCACGAGCGTCACGGAAGTTGCAAGCTTCGGTTGTACATCCGGGAGTATCGTCCTTAGGATAGAAGTACAGTACTATCCATTTACCCGTATAGTCAGCGAGTTTTCGTTCGGTGCCGGTTTGGTCGAGTAGGGCAAAGTCAGGTGCCGGTTTCATATTACTCCTTACGCCTCCTGGCTCTTTAGGTACAAAGCTTCAATTATGGCTGCGGTAACTTCGTCAGGTGTTTGCACTGCATTGATAGTAATAAGCAGGTTCTGTGATTCATATACTGCAAGTACTGGCTGAGTCTTAGTATCGAATTCATTGAATCTGGTTTGTAGAATATCGGCGCTGTCGTCTACTCGGTCTCGTGCTGCAACATCTAGTCGTGCTTGGGCTTCATCGTGGGGCATGTCTAGAAAAATGGCTGCTTTGATTGGGTGGTCAGCTTCAGTAGCTGCCGGTATGACAGTTTGCTCCTCACCCGCCCAACGTCCGATAGAGCTGAGCACTAGGGGCTTGCCTTGGAACTCGTCTCGCTGGAAGTAAGGCAAGATTAGTGAGAGATACTCAGTGGTTGGGGCGAGTTTGCCACCATTAATCTCAGTTTGTAGCTGTTCGGACGTTTTACTGTTGCGGAGGATATCTCCACCGCCAAACGTTACGGCATCTAGAAGTTCGGCTAAACGACCACATTGAGTGTCTTTGCCAGAGAATGGCATGCCAAACACATTAATGCTGCCAGTGCCAAGCCACTTGGCGATAGTTGCTATGTGGTCTGCGTTAATGTTTGTGTTGGTATTCATGCCAGAGCAGTATAGTATACATGTTAAGTATTTTTCAAGAGGTATTTCTTACACGGTGACATAGGCTATAGTTGCGATAATGGCATGATAACAGTATAATATGTTTTTATGGCTCAAAAAGGTTATCTCGACAAAACACAGGCAGAAGGAGAACGGCATGCAGCCTTTATCCAGCGTGTTCAGGAGCAGCTTGAGCCTTCTCTGCTTGGTAGGGCTGCCGATGCACTCATTGGGCTTTGGGATAGTCGACAAGAACGGCTCGCTGCCTTTCATGAGCGCTTTATCTTGCCGGGCCGAAAAGAGTGGCTACACAAGCAAGCGGTAGAGAGATTCCAGATAGCTGCGGAGGAGTTTGTTGAAGCGCGTAGCAAAGAAGGTTACAGAATCCCATCTCGCCGTGCTGATGAACTCATGACTGCCGAGGCAAACAGATACGGGGAGGACGCAGTTGTTTCAGTACGCCGTTACCGAGAAAAGGCCAATCCAACTAGTGAAGGACCTAAGACCGAGGAACTAGTGGAGACTATATTTATTACCGACTTTGCAGACGGTGAGCCACATTTTTATCTGGATACATTGGAAGCCGACGGGCAAATCTATTACGGAATTGAGGGTGTGACCCGCCAACTGAATGTGGCGTCGGCTCTTTTGTTCGAACGGATGCCAGTTGGCACTCCTGCACCTTAAGTGCTAAAATAGGAGCATGTTAAGTGAACGACAGCAGAAAATTCTGCAGGCAATTGTCGAACAGTACGCCGAAGTAGCAAGCCCCGTAGGCTCTAGTTTGTTAGCCAAAGTTTTCAATGTGTCATCAGCCACTATTCGATCTGAAATGGCTGAGCTTGAAAAACACGGCTTTATTAACCAGCCTCATACTAGTGCTGGTCGTATTCCGACCGACAAAGGTTATCGTTTCTACGTAAACAATCTAGCTGCCAGTATTCCGGGATCTCCTGCAGAACGTCGGGCAGAGAAGGCTTTAGCTACCCGCGTATCGGGCGGCGGTGTAAGTGAGCAAGTTATTAAGAACGCCGTAGATACGCTGGTGGATCTGACGCACAATCTGGGCATTGCGACCATTGGCGACCAGCTATATATGAGTGGACTATCTAACTTGTTTGGACAGCCCGAGTTTATGAACAGCGGGCAAGTACGTGAAGTCGCACGGTTACTGGATAACCTAGAGCCATGGCTTTACGAGGCGGCCCCCAATGAACCGCTTAGTGTCTATATTGGCCAAGAGAATCCTATTGGTCGTAGTGCAGGATGTTCACTGATTGTCAGCCGCTTCCGTAGTAACTTTAGTGACCGTAGCTACATCGGGGTGCTTGGCCCCACTCGCCAAAGTTACCGGGACGTCATGAGTTTAGTACGCCGCACCGGAGAAGCATTGGAGGAAGTACTGTATGCCTAAGAACAAACCAACTAACGACCAGCCTGCTGAAGATGCAGCATTAGCAGACGAGATGCATAAGGTCTTGCAGCAAGTCGCCGAACTAACAGAAGCTTTGCAGCGCGAGCGAGCAGATGCCATGAATATTCGCCGGCGTCACGACGAACAAATAGCTAGCCTGAAGTCTACGATTAAATCCCAGGTCATTGAAGAACTCCTACCGGTAATAGACAACTTTGAGCGGGCGCTCAAACACGTTCCAGCTGAACTCGAAGGCAATGACTACATAAAGGGCGTGCAGGGTGTGGTGAAGCAATTCGAAGCTACCCTGAGTTCCATGGGTGTACAACGAATTAAGACCGTAGGTGAGCACTTTAATCCGCACGTCCACGAAGCTGTTGGCATGGACGACGGGGATGGCGACAACGAGATTGTCAGTGAAGAACTACAGGCTGGTTACCAGATCGGTGATCAGGTAATCCGGCATGCTATGGTTCGCGTCAAACGCGGGTAGGTAGATTGTTTGGCAGGCATTGCTATAATGCTTGTGTAGCATGAAAGTCAAACTAAAACGTACATCGGCTTTTCGGAAAGCCAAGCGAGCTGCTGGCAAGCAGCTTGGTCTGGGGCTAAGCGTCCTCGTTTTTTCAGTTATTGGCGTGGTGCTCCTCCGGATCTCCTCGGCAGCCACTGCCAGCAGTCTTGAGCCAGAAAGCGGGGCTGCTACTCGACCGGCTATGTCTACGCTTGACCCCACGGCATCTGGTGGGTCGGCCATGAAGTTTTATGATAAGGCACCACCCTTCATAGCCTGCCCAACTGGCGGAAATGTCATTCAATTTAACGGGGACAGCAACGCTACGGGCAACGGTGGTTATCCACGCTTTATAGATATTCCTAATTATAGTGAGCACATGGTGGCGTATCCAGGGGCGGCGTTCACTATGGATATCAAGTACCTCAATGAGAATGTGGTGTCCATTGGGACGCAGCTAAAGCAGTACTTTGACGCCTGCGGCATCCCGAAGATAGTAGTTATAGAAGGATCAACGAATGACTACTTCTACGGATCTACGTCGGCTCAAATAATACAGGCCGTACGGGGTATAAACACCTACTTGAGCAACAAAAGTGTCAAAGTAGTATGGGTCGCTCAGCAGCCACCACCCAAACCCAATGGCCAGGCAAGTGCATGGAGTACTGCAATGCTAACTGCACGTAACGAGTACAATTCATGGTTAACGACGACAGGTAACGTTGCTGGTACCGTGGCTGACTGCACAATCGCACTACAGGATCCATCTCAGCCTGGCTGGCTTAACCCAAACTTTTATCGAATAGTACAGTTAGATTGGTTTACCCAAGAAGTGGACATTAAGCACTTAAATGACAATGGCTACACAGCCTTTGCTGGCTGTGTGCAGGCTAAAATCCAGACCATCTTGTAGATAGCGCCCGTAATCAATCCGACACTGATCGGGAACTTACTTGTTATGCTAAAATAGCGTTAAGAGAAGACGTACGCTAATACTCTATTTATGAAGGTAATCATTAAACAAATACAGAAGAAAATAAAATCACTTCTTAAGTATGCCGGAGCACAGGAAAGAGCTAAGTATGTATATGCCTTTGTAGCGATTGTCATCCTTGGCTTAGTTACGTTAGCGCTGAGTAAGGCGGCTACATCTTCGGTAGGCCTTGAGGCGGAGAACGGTGTAGGAACTGCTAGAACGTTTGGCGATGACTCAGCAAGTGGCGGTAATGGTATTCGGTTTGGCCAACCCTACAAAGACCTCTTTGTGAGTACTTCTGGTAATAATACTAAGGACGGCAGTACACAAGCTAACGCTGTCCAGTCTATAAAAAGAGCGGTAGAACTAGCCAACGGCCCAACGAGAATTCGTATATTAGCTGGGACGTATATTGAGCAAATAGTAATCCAGAAAAACGACCTTATTATAGAGCCATTTGGAAATGGTGACGTTACGGTGAATGGGGCAATCCCGGAATTTATCAGTGGCGTTAACTGGACCTATGTTGATAACGGTGTATGGAGACACGATTTAGGTCGCGACGAGTTCGCACCGGATGGCAATACCATTTATACCGCAGATGGCAAACAGCAGTGGTCTTACCCTGATTATTTCCAGCTTATGGGCAAACAAACTGTCAATCAACTCCCCGGAGTCTTCGTGAATAACAGCTGGCTTAACGGTGGCGTGCTGGTGGCCACGAGTAATGGTCAACCACCAACTGCACCGCTATACATTGGCGGTAGGACGGCAACATTTGATATCCAGAGTGCTAATAATATTAGTCTCAATAGTGTGAGTGGCTCAAAGCTCAAGATTATGTATGGCAATGCTAACGTACTGGCGCGTAGTAGCAATAATGTTACTGTCGACGGAGTTGATATAACTGGTGGCGGAGCCGGAGTCGGAGCATTCGACACGTCTAATGTAACCATTAAAAACAGTACCATCCATGGTGGATTTGAGCGTACTTGGGACGGTTCTGATGTTAAGGAGCGAGCTGGCTCAAAGACTATGGAGAACCAGGCTATTATTGTGCGAGCAACAAGCAAAGATATTAGTAATATCGTCGTCGACAATAATCACACTTACGGATATTGGGCCGGTATTCACTTCCCAACCCTGTTCGCTCGATCGACTGACACTAGGTACTACAACAGTAATTCGGTTATCTCAAATAATCTTGTGCACGATCATGCTGGGCCCGGAATCGAGCCTGAGGCACCGTTCAAGAACCTGATCGTTAGAGGTAATACAGTATACGACTCCTTTGAGCCATTTTCACCAACACCGGCGAGTGTTGGGCCAACCTATGTCTACGAGAACTTATTTATAGCTAACCGCCCAGCAATAAATGGTAATGGTGTGTTGGTTTGGAGCCCCTCTTACTCCATAAAGATGCAGAATGACTCCGTAGACCTTCCGGGGAATATCCATTTCTACTACAATACTCTTTACTTTGCTGGTAACTCAGGCAATCTTCGTAAGACGGTTCAGTCAACCGCAGGTCTTCTTACCAAAGACGCGACATTTACCAATAACATCTTCTATTCCTACGAAGGTGGCATCGTGAGAGGAACGGGACGGGTAGAGGATGGCTCGGACTGGGATGGAAATGTTTTCTACAGCCAGGTGCTTGCCAACGATAACTATTTCGCCTGGAATAGTCTATATGACCCTGCCGATACCAGTCACCGGTATCAAAGCCTGGGCCAAATAGTGAGCGGTGGGGCGATGCCATCACAATGGGTTGGTAATGTCGAAGGCAACCCGAGCTTTAATTGTGTACTTGTGACAAACCGTGACTGTTTTAGGGCCAGTGCATCTATTACCAAACCGTCTTCTATGCAGAAGGTTCCCGGGAGTTATCCGGAAAGCGGAAGGTTAAATAGCAGGACAAGGATCGGAGCTTTTGAATAATATGCGTGTTTCTATACGTAATAGGGGTAATTATCTGTGTACCATAAGCGATTTATGAGTTACTATAAATCCATGCGGATTATATCCAGAAAGTGGATACCACTCTTTATACTTGTAGCCCTGTTCCTGAGCGGAGGAATACTATTCCATACCACTAAAGCCAAGGCTGACTGTACTCCCGGCGGAGATTTCGGTGTGGTCACTTTTGACGGTGATAAGAAAATCAACATTACACAGCCTGGTACTAACAACTACCGGGTATGGACCCGTATCCAGATTCCGAGCACAGCTAACAGTAACTATATGCTTGAAGTAGACGGTTACTGTATGATCGTAGGAAAGAATTCGATAACGCCAAACACCTGGACCTGGATCGACGTACAGACTAATGGTAATAAGTCTTCTATGCAGTTAGCACAGGGTCTCCACAAGGTACGACTGCTCGGGACAAGTGAAGGAGTATTGCTTGATAAGGTAATGTTTGTGCTGGATACCGGTGCGAGCACTTGTGTGCCAGATAATACGGTTGCTTCTGATGGCACAGTAGGTAATAACTGTGCAGATGAGTCAGATGGTACTCCTCCAAGTGTCCTGCTAACAGCACCATCTGCCGGTACGGTGAGTAATACCGTTAACTTGGCTGCAACGGCCAGTGATGACAGTGGCACGGTCCGCGTAGAGTTCCAGGTGGATGGCGTAACGATAAATAATGATACATCTGCACCATTCTCGTATGACTGGAATACCAAGTCAGGTTCTGTTCCAAATGGTAATCATACGATTACGGCCAAGGCATTTGATCCGACGGGCAACTCTAAAACCAGTAGTAGTGTCACGGTGAACGTGCAGAATGGTGACCCTGACCTTATTGTGACAGCGGTCACGGTATCTCCGACCTCGTTGAACGTTGGTGACAAAGCTACGGTGATGGCGACGATAAAGAACAACTCAAACTTCCCCACGACGAGTGCACAGAATGTCATTAACTTCACAGCCAATGGCACATCCTTTGCACAAACTACCTACACGCCAGCTCTTGCTGCTAACGCAACAGCAACTATTACCGCGAGCTCACAGTGGAATGCCACAGCGGGTACGGTAGCTATGGCGGCAGTAGTGGACAGTACGAATAAGGTTACCGAGAGTAATGAGAATAATAATACGGCCAGCATTAGCGTGGCGGTGAGTAGTCCAGATACGGCAGCGCCGAGCGTTAGTATTACTAATCCGGCTAATAACGCTACAGGCCTCAAGAGCAATGTCACTATTACTGCTAACGCTACCGATCCTAATGGTGGTAGTGGTATGCAAAAAGTAGCCTTCTACGTAGACAACGTTTTCCAGGCAGATGTAACTTCCGGTAGCGGTGCGGCACACAACTTCATCTGGGATACGACGAAGGTCACCAATACCAACCACACCATAGGTGTGCGGGCGTACGACAAAGCCGGCAATGTGAGCAGTCTGGTAACGATTAGTGTTACAGTTGCCAACCCCGTACCTACCCAACCAGTTCCTGGCGATACGACAAAGTCTGGTGAAGCTGGGTACGGTATAGTTAACTACACTGACCTTGTCATGGTGCTCAATAACTACAATAAAGGTAGTGGCAAGACTCGTGAGCAAGGAAACGTCGACAATACGGATGGACAGGGCGTGGTCAACTACGCTGACCTTAAGATGGTACTTAACAACTGGACAAAATAATGAATAAAAAGAACAAACGAAAACTAATCGCCAGCCTGAAGATCAAGCAAGTTGTTAGTGTCTTAGCTGTGCTAGCAGTTGCCGGCATAGGAACGTATTTACTTAACGCCAGTAAGGCGGCCACCGGTAATGCAACCTTCTCAGCTACGTCAGCAAGTGCGAATATTACAAAGGATGCTACATTCTCGGTCGGTGTATACGAGAACAGTGGTGGTACTGCAGTAAACGCCGTTAACGTTAATATGGCCTACGATGCAAGTAAACTGCAGTTTGTGAGCGCCTCAAATGCAGGTAGTCAGTTTGCCACCTGTCCATTCCAGACCGGCTCCAATGGCCTCGTGAACCTTGTTTGCTTCCTTACTCCACCCAACAGCGTTACACAGAATCAGCTCATAGCCACCGTTACATTTAAGGCGACTACTACTGGTACTGCTAACGTAAGTTTCACCAGTGGCTCAGAGATTTCTGAAGATGGTAGTGGAGTAAACGTCTGGGATACCCAGCCAGCAACTAAGACCTTTACTATTAGTAATCCATCCACTCCAACGACGCCAACCAACCCCACTACACCATCTAACCCTTCCACCCCATCTACTCCTACTAATAGTGGTGGATCTGGCGGCTCTAATTCAGGCGGCTCCTCTAGTGGTGGCACAACCAATAAGTCTACGGGCAGTAGTTCTGGTAACGGGTCGCGAGCCCCAGTAGCCACAAATACTGGTGATCCAGTAGTCTCAACACCAGACCAAAGTTCAAATGAACCAGTATACGACGGTGTCGTCTCGGTCACTATCTTGGGTGAAGACGGCAGGCCTGCCGCTAATGTGAAGGTAACACTTAATAAACAGACGGCAACGACAGATGATTCTGGTGTTGCGAGCTTCTTCGGGGTTAAGCCAGGCAAGTACAAGCTCGAGGCTAAGGGTGTACTAGGGGCTGCAACCAAAGATATTACGGTGGTGAGTAGTGCTACTGCTACAGATGCCCAGAAGTTTGACCTGAAGCTCGAGAAGAACTTCGACATAATGAAGTTTGTAATCCCGGGTGCGGCAGCGATACTGGCTATCATCTTTATCTTGCTTATTGTTCGCTGGTTCAAGAACCGACCCCTGCGCCCAAGCGGTCCGTCTGGCAATACAGTGTTTGTGAACGGCATGAATAAGACCGGTGCAGATGAGGACCCTATGATGTCACCTCTACAGATGCCTACGGTGGTTAAGAGTTCCGATACAACACCAGTAGAAACACTAAAGACGGGCAAGGCAAGTGTGGAGTCGACAGATACCCTAGACCAGATAGAGAAAAAGGTTGGGGCAAGTAAGACTGCTAGCGCAGCAGGGGCGTCTCCTGTTAAGCCTGGCACGGTTAATGACGATACCGCTAGCACCGAACCACTTGGTGGAAGCGTAATTACGCCAACACAAGATCCAACCGATCCTGTTTCGTAGTCTTCAGAGACTCTCAGAAAAATTAATTGGCACTCTTGACATGAGAGTGCCAGTTTTTATATGATACAATTACATTAGCACTCTAACGAGTACACTGCTAATTCAAACAAGTAGACTACGAATATATAAAAGAAGAAGGAATACAACAAATGGGTAAAATTATCGGAATCGACCTCGGAACAACTAACTCAGCCATGGCTGTTATGCAGTCAGGTAAGCCTGAGATTATTGCTAACAGTGAAGGTGCTCGTACGACACCGTCAGTAGTAGCCAAAAACAAGAATGACGAACGCCTCGTTGGTCAGGTGGCACGCCGCCAGATGGTTACCAACCCAAGTAACACTATTTATGAAGCTAAGCGACTTATTGGACGAAATTGGAACGATAAGGAAGTGCAGCGTGATCTCAAGCTCATGGGCTACGAAATCGTCAAGAGTGGCAATGGCGTTAAAGTAAAGATGGGCGACAAAGAGTACAGCCCTGAAGAGATCAGCGCTATGGTGCTAAGCAAACTAAAAGCAGATGCCGAAGCGTTTACCGGAGGTAAAGTAACTGAAGCGGTTATTACCGTTCCTGCTTACTTCGATGACTCACAGCGGCAAGCTACTAAGGATGCTGGTAAGATCGCCGGTCTTGAAGTGAAGCGTATTATTAACGAACCAACGGCTGCTGCGCTTGCATACGGCCTCGATAAGGGCAGTAAGAGCGACGAAAAGATTGCTGTTTTTGACCTTGGTGGTGGTACCTTTGACGTTTCTATTCTGGAACTTGGTGACGGAGTCTTTGAAGTAAAGTCTACCAATGGTGATACTCACCTGGGTGGTGCTGACTTTGACCGGGTTATTGTGAATCACCTGGTGGATGAGTTTAAGAAAGACTCTGGTGTTGATGTAACTGACGACAAAGCCGCTATGCAGCGTCTGCGTGATGAAGCAGAAAAAGCTAAAATTGAATTGTCTACAACGAATGAAGTAGATATTAACTTGCCGTTCCTTACCGCAGATGCAGATGGCCCTAAGCACTTCGAGTACAAACTGTCTCGAGCTAAGCTTGAAACCCTTGTTGGTGATCTCATAGACAAGACTGCTATCCCATGTGAAAAGGCCCTTAAGGACGCCAAGCTTAAGGCCAGCGACATTGACGCTGTAGTTCTCGTTGGTGGTATGACCCGTATGCCAGCGGTTATTGAGAAGGTAAAGAAGATCTTTGGTAAAGACCCCATGCAGGGTGTCAACCCTGACGAAGTGGTAGCCATTGGTGCTGCTATCCAAGGTGGTGTATTACAAGGTGACGTCAAGGACGTACTACTCCTAGACGTAACACCATTGTCTCTTGGTATTGAGACCCTTGGTGGCGTCGCTACTAAGCTTATCGAGCGAAACACGACCATTCCTTCTAGCAAGAGCGAAGTATTCTCTACCGCTGCAGATAACCAGAACCAGGTAGAGATTCACGTTGTGCAAGGTGAGCGTGAATTTGTAACCGATAACAAGAGCCTCGGCCGATTTGTCCTTGACGGTATTCCTGCTGCACCTCGTGGTGTACCACAGATCGAAGTGACCTTTAACCTAGACGCAAACGGTATCTTGAACGTAACCGCCAAGGACAAGGGCTCTGGTAAAGAGCAAACTATTACCATCCAGGGTAGTTCAGGTCTTTCTAAAGACGAAGTCGAGAAGATGGCTAAGGAAGCTGAAGCTCATGCCGAAGAAGACAAGAAAAAGCGTGAAGGCATCGAGGCCAAGAATCAACTCGACAGTGCTATCTACCAGGCTGAGAAAATGAAGTCAGATAACAAAGACAAGATTTCCGAAGACGATGCTAAGAAGATTGATGAAGCAGTTGAAGTGGCCAAGAAAGTTGTAGCAGATGAGAAAGCAGACGCTGAAGAATTTGAGAAAGCTGCTAAAGAACTAACTGAGGCTATTATGCCGATCGGTGCCAAGATGTACGAAGAAGCCAGCAAGGATGCAGCTTCTGAGGACGAAGCCGACGACGACAAGAAGTCAGACAAAGACGAGCCAGTAGAAGGCGAAGTCGTTGACGAGAAAGAAAGCAAGTAATGGGAGGCCCAGAAGGAGCTTTGCCGGATGGTTTTGGTAGCGTAGCGGAGTTTAGAGACGCATTTCAGCCTGAACGGGGTTTCGCAGAACCGCCGTCTGCAGAGGAAGTGTTTGCAAAAGTAATGGCTGCACATCCAGAAGCTCGAATGGATCCAGGAGATGCTGGTGTGTCCGCTGATTTTCACCGGATTATCACTAACCTTAGAGAGGGCAAAGACCCCTCAGCCCGGTAATATTCATTACAGGCAAAACGAAAGAGTCTCGGTACTATAGTCGAGGCTCTTTTAATGTAAGCATAAGCTATTGACTCTAGTGCAAAGCTGTGTCAAAATATATGTTGTCAAACCGATCTAACGTAATACCGCTCAGGGAGTGGAAGAGCTCCACGCAAACCTGAGAGGTTTAGATCTTAAGCCTAATCGCTGAGCTTGCTCAACACACAAGACGGCTTACAATCTGACACTTAATCAATTGCTATCCACTGGTATAGCTACACGCATATGTTTTTTGCGTGTATTAGAGAAGGAGAAAATATGAGTGAACTATCTGGAGGCTACGAGGTAAGTCGCATGCGTCAGATGCTTGCAATCGGGCTGGCGGGGACTGTTGGGCTAGTAGGTGCTGGCTGTACTCCAGAGCAGATAAAGGCATCACTTGAGTACTGTCGAAATGAGCCAGATGTGGAGCAATGTTTGGGTTTTATTGCTAATCTAGACCCCCAGTCAGCATATATGGATGGTGGGCAAGTGACTGACAAAGATATGGTGATGGATCTTGCGGGTATTGAAGAATCTGAACAACCAGCAACAGATGCAATTGTTGGCCAGGAGTCGGGAGGTTGGTGCGCTACACGGTGGCAAGGTCATCATGGAGATTGCCCAGACGACTACATAGCAAAAAACGAATCAGCTGAGGTAGGCTATGGCTTACCACAAGCTACACCTCCTAAGAAAATGGCACCATTCGGGCCGGACTGGCGTCGTAATCCTGTTACGCAAATGAGATTCTTCAAAGCCTATTGTGAAGATCGCTACGGTTCAATTTTAGGTGCACTCAAACACAAGCGGGAGTACGGCTGGTACTAGCATTTATTCTGGCACTCAAGCCCTTCAAGTGCTAAAATAATATGAATGAGTAAGCGAGATTACTACGAAGCCCTTGGCGTCAGCAAAAGTGCTTCTGACGACGAAATAAAGAAAGCTTTCCGCAAGAAAGCTATTGAACACCACCCGGATAAAGAAGGTGGGGACGAAGCTAAGTTCCAGGAAATTAATGAGGCATACGAAGTCCTCAAGGACGAGCGTAAACGACAACGCTACGACCAGTTCGGTCATGCTGGCGTTGGTACCAGCGCAGCCAGTGACGGTCCTGGTGGCAATCCGTTTGGTGGTGGCTATGGTGGACAGAACATAAACTTTGACTTTGGCGACCTAGGTCTTGGTGATATCTTTGGTAGTTTCTTTGGCGGTGGCATGGGCGGGCAATCTCAGCGTCAGTCACGAGGACGAGATGTCGAGACGAGCGTAGATCTTACCTTCGAAGAAGCTATCTTCGGCAAGGAACATGAAATCCATGTGAACATAGAAGACACTTGCGAACACTGTAAGGGCACGACTGCTGAACCAGGTCATGAACTCAAGACCTGCGATACCTGTAAGGGTTCAGGGCAGGTTATGCGCGTTACCCAAACGGTCTTTGGAAATATCCAGCAGGCAAGTATTTGTCCGACCTGTAAGGGTACCGGTAAGGTACCAGAAAAAGCTTGTACCGTTTGTCACGGCAAGGGCACGAAACTTAAGACACAGGATATTACTATTAAGATCCCGGCCGGTATAGACGACGGGGCTACCATACGCTTGCGTGAGCAAGGCGAAGCCATGGCCAACGCACCAAAAGGTGATTTATACGTACATGTACGAGTGAAAGCTCACAAGCACTTCACCCGTGAGGGTGACCTTATTCTAAGCGAAGAGCATATCGGTATGGTAGATGCTGCACTGGGAACCGAGATTGAAGTCCAAACAGTAGATGGCCCCGTGCGCATGAAGGTTCCCGCTGGTACCCAGAGCGGTACAGATTTTAAGCTATCTGGTCATGGTGTGCCGCATCTGCGAGGTAGTGGCCGAGGAGCGCACATTGTGACGCTAGTAGTAGATACCCCAACTAAACTTAGTAAGCAACAACAGGAGATCCTCAGGTCTTTTAACGAGAATCCCAGAAGAGGGATATTCAGCTAGTTGTCTAACGTAATGATTCGTGGGAAAATACAAGCATGAGCGAAGCAAAACCAAGTGAGATAGGCGTGCAGCACAGACGTGAGTTTGTGAATCCTACTCCCGTAGAGTGGTCTAAAAAAGAAACAGCTGATCCCGTTTACAGAGACCAGGCAGACGCTGTTCTACGCATTGCTTCAGATACTCAAGTCATACGACAGTTACATGGTGACGTTACTCAAACGACTCGCCAACTTGGCGATGCACGTCAAGAAGTTTTCGCTAGGAGCCTAGAGGCTCAGCAGCTGCGTGATAACCTTGAAAGCGCCCAACGTGATGAGTTAACTGGTCTATTAACCCGCAAAGCATTTGTTGAAGTTAGTACCGCTGCATTAGAACGCGCTCAACGGGAGGGCAAATCTATCGGGCTTGCACTTGCAGACTTGAAGCATCTCAAAGTACACAATAATAAGGGGCATGCCGCTGGGGATGGATATATTAAGGCAGGTGCCCGTTCTCTTGAAGAGGCTGGACGCCCAACTGATATCTTGGCTCGCTATGGTGGTGATGAACTAATTATCTTGATGACTGGTATTGATGGCACAGGGGACCACGAAGAACTTGCTAAATCTATCGGTGCCCGAACAGAAGCAGATGCTAATGAACAGCTACATGCAGATCCTAATCTAGAGCCAGATTTCCCATCATACCTTTGTGTAGGTGTAGCTATTAGTAACCCGCATGAAACCTTCGAGGAACTAGCCGCACGAGCCGATGAGGCACTGGCAGCATCTGAGCAAGCGTATTACAGTGCTCTTCCTGCTGAGACGATTCAAATGCTCAAACAAATTGGGGATAGCCGATTTGATATCGCACCAGCAGCACCCACCCCACCTGCTGCGTAATTTCTGTTGAGTTTTGTTACAGTTGTGATTTTACTTCAGTCAGAGCGTCTTGGTAGGTCTTGACCGTAATGCCGCTGGCCTGGATAGCAGCAAGTTGCTGGGCAAAGTCGGTAGTGTAGCTGTCATATGGACCAGGGTTGCTGGCAACGCGGTGGTACACCAGGACTAACCATGTGTTATCTGCCTGGGCTTGGGCAATCCAGCTAGCTACTTGGTTGGCTGAAGTAGTGTCAAGAATGTTCTGTACACGTAGGCGGTATTGGTTGAAGTTGTCCTTGCTGTTGTAGCCTTCGTCGACGGTACGGTGTGCCTGGTAGTATTTCTGGATAGCAGCGTTGACGCGGGCGTCGTAGTCGCCATATGGAGTGGCGAAGTTCAGGATTGGCTGCCCAGTAATGCTCTCCAGGTACTCCTTGGAGTGTTTCAGTTCGTAGTCGAGCGTAGCATCATCGGTGGTGGTAAGCATTGGATGGGTAACAGTGTGTGAGCAGATCTCATGACCGCTGTTCTTGAACTTAAGGACGTCTGCTACGGCAGTTGGGTTTCCTTCGATGAAGGTGGTAGCAAAACACTGGGTAGTCTTGAAGCCGTACTGGTTAAGTAGAGGCAAAGCTGTAGTGGCGTTATCTTCGTGTCCATCGTCAAAGGTTAGGGTAAGTAGTGGACGGTTAAAGCCGTTGCTGTGGTAGTCGCTGATTTGGTAGTTGTCAGTTTGTAGCCAACCGTTACTCGCAATGTACATGAACACAGATGCAGAAACAGCGTCAGTCGGTACGCTAAAGGTGTCGCTGTAACTCTGCCACGTAGTAGTGCTAGCCGCAAACGGTACTGGCATACCAAAGTACTGTTCAGTACCATCGGCTTTTTGGAAGTAGACCACTGGGTGAGCCTGAGCACTACCCTTGTAATTCACACTGAAGCGGTATTGTTTGCCAGGTGTCAGGGTCTTGATAGGTTCAAAGAACCATTTAGCGTCACCATCGACGTAGTTGCTGACGGTAACTTTAGCGCTACGAGATCCAGTGTAGCCATCGCCCGAAATGTACTGGAAGTTAGCAGTGTTATTGCCCCAACTATTACCAGTCCAGCCGGTAGGGGTAGTTGTACCAGTCTCAAACGAACTGTTTGGGATTACGTCAGTAGTACCACTTGGCGCATATACCTGTAGTAGTGAGTCATCGAGGCTCAAGCTACCAACCTTGTCGATCAGGTGAAAGACAGTTACTTTAACAGCAGTTGCAGGAACGGTAATGATTGCCTGGTATAGGGTCCAGTCTGCTGCAGCTGCAGCGCCGTCAATTTCTTGGTAGCTGTAGTTGCCGCTCGCATCGATATAGGCCACTACGACACGACTCGCAACAGTTGCCTTGTAGTAGTCGCGGTAGAGGTATGTCTTACCGGAAGTTACGGCTACGGGGTCGAAGAACCATTTAGCATCTCCATCGGTGTAGCTGTTTATAGTAGCGGTAAGACTGCGACTACCAGTGCGGCCAGAAGTGGCGTATGTAAATACTGGAGTGTTGGTGCCCCATGCGTTGCTCTGCCAGTTTTGCGGGCGAGCGTTGTTAGTTGGATCGGTCGTTTCGGCTGAGTTGTTGGCGATCAGGTTCTCGGTATCTACTGGAGGCGTAACAACTACGTTATTGACATTTACCGTCACTGCGGCGCTGGTGGTGGTTAGACCATTAGCGCTACGGACAACTGCAGTTAGGGCGTGGCTGCCGTTAGCAATTTGCGTCGTATCCCAAGCGAGGCTATATGGTGCAGTTACATCTTCGCTGCCTAGGTTTGTGCCGTCGAGCTTGAACTGCACACCAGCAACGCTTGATCCGCTGCTCGCAGCAGTAGCAGTAATAGCTACAGTCTTGCTGACGGTTCCTGTAGTTGGTGCAGTAATAGAAACGGTAGGAGCTACCGGAACTAGATTATTTACTACTACGGTCACGGGTACGGAAGTAGTGGTCAAGCCATTTGCACTACGGGCAACAGCAGTTAGCTGGTAGCTGCCGTTAGCAATTTTAGTAGTATCCCAATTGTAGCTGTAAGCAACAGTAGTATCTTCAGCTCCTGCATTAGTACCGTTAACTTTAAACTGTACGCCGGCTACGGTGGATCCACTGCTTGCAGCAGTTGCCTTAATAGTAGTTATACCAGCAACACTTGCATTAGCAATCGGGGCGGTAATAGATACTGTAGGCGCAATAGGGTTACTAACAGTCACAGTACGCGCGGTTGATGTGGTGCTGAGCCCATTAGTGCTACGGACGACAGCAGTCAGACTGTAGCTACCATTAGTTACTTTGGTTGTGTCCCATGAATAGGTATAAGGCGCTGCAGTTACTTCGTTACCAACGTTGGCACCATTAACTTTGAACTGCACACCAGCAACGCTTGAACCTGAGCTTGCTGCAGTGGCACTTATATTTACGGAACCTTTAACAGTAGTGTTAGCGGTTGGTGCCGTAAGTGAGACGGTTGGCGCAAGAATAGGGTTACTTGTACCAGTCGTGCCAAGAGATACGTCATCAACTTGTAGCCAGCCAACTTTGGCGATCACATGGAAGACGGTTGCTTTACTGACGTTGGCAGGAGTAGTGAAGTCGTAACTAGCGGCTTTCCATGCCGAGCTAGAGGCGGCAGGAGAGTTAAGCCATAGATAGCTCTCGACGTTAGTGCTGCTGGTAAACTGTACTACTACTTCACTGGCAATGTTGGATTTGTAGTTTGTTGCGTAAGTGTACTTAGTGTTGGCGGCTACGGCAACGGGCTTGAAGTACCATTTGGCATCGCCATCGGTGTATGAGGTAAGAGTGGTTTTGACGCTACGGCTGCCAGTACGTGCACCAGTGTTGAGGTATTCAAAGGTGGCTTTGTTGGTGCCCCAGGCATTGTTCAGCCAGTCAGTCGGAGTAGTTGCAGAAGCAGCGGTTTCTACCGATGGGTTGTTGATTAAGTTAGGGCCGACAGCGGTCGCCATCCCCCGCGGCATAATGGCGATTATTAGAACGATCGCTATTAAGCCATAAAAGGCCTTTTTGAGCACTTGAGCACTCGATGTTATTAAGTTCATGTAATTACCTCTGCACACTTACCTGTTATACGAATTAATGGAAATATTGTAACACCATAACCTTATATAAACACAAGCGCTAACATAATATACTTTACAGAAGCGCATAAATATGTATAATGAGGCTTAAGTCATTGTGTTATAAGGAGTTATAAACATGTACGGACCAAAGATTTTGGGCGCAAGCTCAGCTGTCACAGGTGTTACTACCTTGGCTGTAACCGGCGATAACAAAGTACTATTTGTTACCGGTGCCAGTATGTTAGTACTAGGCGTTGCTACTTTCTTTATCTCAAAGATCGTATCGTCTAAGAGCTAAGTAGCTTTACACAAACAAAAAAGCCCCTTTCTACGGGGCTTTTTTGTTTTTAAGATGAGCGTGAGTTTTCTCTAATATGTAGACAGCTAGGCGCCAGCAACATCTTTGAGTGCTTCAGCACTAACTTGGTAGCGGCGTCCAGCGGTACTCCAGCCATGTGCCACTACCTGGAAGCGCTTAAGTATCATTACTTCTACAAAAGCGGTCACGAATATAGCTATCTCAGTCCAACGGAGGAGGTAGAAATAGGGCATAGTACCGAAGAGGTTCCAACGCTTAATAACTACGGAAGAAGCCAAAGTAATTGTGCCGGTTAATATGAAATCAGCAGTTAGAGCTACGGGCAAGTACATCCAGTTATGGTTGGTGATGATCAGATATGGCATAAGAATGAACATTTGTAGTAAATACAAAACTGCCTGAAGCATTTGGATATTTAAACTAATGTCAATGGGCTGTAATTTGGTGCCAATGCGGTGCTTCTTTACACCCTGGAAGAAGCCGCGCTGCCAGCGAAAATTCTGCTTACAGAAATCGCGGTACGTCTGTGGATCTTGGGTGTAATTGACTGCTTGCGGAATGAACAAGACTTTACCGAGCTTCTTTCGGTGAACCTGTAGGGTGATATCAAAGTCTTCAGTTAGTGAGTTGGCTTCAAAATCCAGATCCTTAAGGATATCAGTGCGGAAGCAGGTGATCGGACCAGGGAAAACAGAGATCATATTAAACTTTGACTGTACTCGACGGTTTACGTGTTGACTGTAGGCATAGGTTGCCGCACGATAGGTGCTTATCCAGTTCCCGCGGAGGCTTTGTACAAACCCAACAGCTACTGCATATTTTTTATGATTTAGCTTACGGCGATAAATGCGGAAATAGTTCGAGCCAAAAATGCTGTCAGCGTCGGCAACGTGTACCCAGCGGTATTGGCTGACAATGTCAAAATGCTCAAGGGCTTTCTTAATTGCCCCGGCCTTGCCACTGTGCTCAACGGAAAGTACATGACTTTCACCAAGCAGGGCGGTAGCAACTGAATGGGTATTGTCAGTAGAGCCATCGCTCACTACATAGATATCGTGTTTACTCTGACCAGCTGCAATGGCGGACCGGATAGTGCTCGCAATGATTAGTTCTTCATTGTGGCCAGGCAATAACAGCGCTAATTTTTTCTGTAAGCGCTTGTCACCGGCTACTGCTTTGCGTCGAGAACGAGTAATGCGTGTGGGTGGCACTAACGTAGCGGACTGGTTCGTGCTGGGTGTCCGGCGAAGCTGACTAAAAAAGATCATTGTTTTACTGCGTGCCATACCTGAAAGGGTTTCTCCAAACCGCCTCTTAATATATTAAGGATAATAGTACCATAATATGGATAATTAAGCAACATAGGATATAGTATAAGTACATTGAAACGGAGACTAGTAGACAACAAGCGAATCATTGTGGGGTCGGCTATCTTTGTATTTGTAGTATTAATCGGTGGTTGGTTGCTTGTTCAAGCTTCTAAAACGTCAGGGGTAGACGAAGTGTCAAAGTCACGTCAATCGAGCGCTAATGCCGTAGAAGGTTCTAAAACCTCCCGAAATAAGAAGTCTAGGGGTATATCTGCCACTAATACGACTGTCAATAAGTCTGGTGGTTCTGCTTCGTCTACACTTCCTGGGGGTAGCTTCTCAACCCAGAACCTCATATGGGAAGAAGACTTTACTCGCTACGGGAGTTCTACGCCGAGCAGTGCGCGCTGGAACATTGCGGACAGTACGTTGCCGATATATAACAACGAGGCGCAGGTGTACCAGCCAGGGCAGAATACCGTTCGAGTAGCCGACGGTGCCTTATCTTTGCAGGCACTGCGGCAGGGTAATGGAATAGTCTCGGGACGTATTGATACACGTAACAAGTTAAGTATAGGCGTAAACACGCGTCTTGAAGCACGCATTAAGCTACCAATTGGTAAGGGTACCTGGCCCGCATTTTGGCTGCTGTCACAGAATCAACCTCACACTTCTGCCCAAAAACCTACTGCTGCGAAGTGGGAAGAAGATCGTTTCTACATGTGGGACGGAGAGATCGACATCATGGAAGCTTACGGCACATATTCGAGCATGGTTGAGGCTACGCTACATACATATGACCAGAGCGTCGAAAAAGATTACAAGCTTTCAGACCCCTCAGGTTGGCATACCTACTGGATGGAATGGCGCTCCGACACGTTAATACTCGGTGTTGATGCTACGACATTACTCACCTATAAGAAAGACGGGAAAGGCCCAAGTGGTTGGCCACTAACAGAGGATAACAAGTATTACGTGATTCTTAATCTTGCCATGGGTGGGAGTGGTGGCGGCCCTATTGTCAGCGCTTCGTCAGATCGTTGGCAAATGGACGTGTCTCGTATTGCGGCTTACAAACTGTAGGTACTTACAGTTCGTGCAGAACGGTGATCTTGGCGCCGAGGCTATTTAGTCGTTCGGCTATATCTTCGTAGCCACGGTTAATAGTGTAGACATTACGCAGGATCGAGGTTCCTTCTGCGGCAAGCATGCCGATAAGGAGTAGACTGGCGGGGCGGAGGGCCGGTGGACAAACGACGTCAGCTTTGGTGAACTTAGTCGGGCCTTGTATGTAGACACGATGTGGGTCGGCAAGTTCTACTTGGGCGCCAATCTTGGTCATTTCAGTATAGTAAATGGCACGGTTCTCGAAGATCCAGTCATGGATAAGGGTGCGACCTTTAGCGGTAGCGACAATTGGTACAAAGTAGGGAATGTTGTCGGGGTTAATGCCGGGCCACAGATTAGGGTGGAGTTTGTCGTGTGGGGCAATAAGGTTACCGTTGTGTTTGTTAATCTCGAGATCTACGAGATCCGTTACATCATTGGCAGCACGATAGCGCTTGGAGGTCTTGTAGTTGAGGCCCATGACTTTGAGCTTGAAAAGCTCGAGGCCAATCCAGTCAATAGGGACACGGTTAACCGTAATATGCGAGTTGGTCGTGATAGCAACTGAAATAAAGAACATGGCTTCAATGGGGTCTTCAGTCGGCTCAAAGGTAATGTTCTTCTTAATGGTTGGAACACCTTCAACGGTTAAGACGGAAGATCCAATACCGGAGATCTTTACCCCAAGGCGCTTTAGGAACATACAGAGGTCCTGGACCATATAGTCAGCACTGGCACCATGGATAACGGTTGTACCCCTACTTCGAGCAGCAGCCATCAGGGCATTGTTAGTAACTGTGTTGCCGGCTTCATATAGTACGACATGGTCTTCGGGCAATTTCTTGTCGACAACTACTTCGTAGTGGCCGGTTCGGGCTACAACACCAACGCCAAATTGTTCCAGAGCTAGCAGGTGGGGCTCAACGGTACGAGTGCCAAGCTTACAACCACCGGCATATGGAATATTAAAGGACTTGAGTTCGTGCATGAGGGGGCCGAGGAGCATGAGAACGCTTCGAGTCTTTCGAGCGGCTGTGGCATTAATGGCTCCAAGATTAAGTTCTGCTGGTCGACGGATCTCAATGTCGTTATTAGGAAGCCACTTAATCTTTACGCCAATACTCTCCAGTACTTCAACAATGCGGTTTACTTCCTCGATGCGAGGAAATGCTTTGAAGCGAGTGACACCGTGGTTAAGCAAGGCAGCGCAAAGGAGGGCAACAGCAGCATTCTTACTTTTCTTGAGCGTAATATCGCCGTGTAGTTCGTGGCCACCTTCTACTCTCAGGTTCACACCAGTTTCACCAATTTGGATAAGTGGCTTATTAAGGACGTCACTGATGCGCCCAAGAGTTTCAAGGCTGAGATTCTGTTTGCCGTGTTCGATACGGTTTACAGCTGATTGGCTAGTGCCAAGTTGCTTGGCGAAGGCGGCTTGAGTTAAGCCACGATCTTGCCTTATTTGGTAAATAAGTTTGCCGATTTTCTCGTTAGTACTTGCCATAGACAGCGTTTAGTATACCACCTGGGGTATTAAATACAAGCGCTATATATAGCGCCTAGGTAGCGCCTTGTAGCAATATTTACGGTGTCTAGTTTGGGGTAAATAAGGTACTATGAATGCATGATTTAGCGACACTACATATTTTCTAAAATGTAACGACAGAGGGACAAGATCGTTACCAATATGTAGTAATAGAGAGGGGAAATAATGAAAGACAAAGACATTGAAAAGCTTATTAAGGCTGAAACAAACCGACAACTTGTCGGGCTTGAGATGATTCCCAGTGAGAATCATACATCTGGAGATGTACTAGAGGCACTCGGTTCACGGCTAACAGATAAGTACTCGGAAGGCTATCCAGGGCAGCGCTACTACGGTGGCTGTGAATTTGTAGATAAAGTAGAGAATATTGCTCGAGATCGGGCCAAGGAGCTGTTTGGGGTGACACATGCTAATGTGCAACCGTATTCAGGTAGCCCAGCTAACCAGGCGATTTACTTTGGGTTGGTAGATCCCGGCGACACTGTCATGGGTATGAGCTTGCAGTACGGTGGTCATATGACCCATGGACTAAAGGTAAACTTCTCAGGGACTACCTACCATTCGGTGCAGTACACTACTGACAAAGATGGCTTTATGGACTATGACGCTATTGCTGAACTAGCCCTAAAGGAAAAACCAAAGCTGATCATGGCCGGTACGACTGCCTATCCTCGAATCATTGACTGGAAGAAGATGCGGGAGATTGCCGATTCAGTAGGTGCCTTTTTAGCTGCTGACATTTCACACATTGCAGGCCTCGTCGTAGCCGGAGTGCATCCATCTCCGATTGGTATCGTGGATGTCACCATGACGACGACCCACAAGACACTCCGTGGTCCACGTGGTGCACTGCTACTAGCCAACGGCAACCCATCTAACCCACTTAAGAAGCCAGAGCGTACCGTAGAAAATATCCCATCCCTCATTGACCGGGCTATTATCCCGGGACTGCAGGGTGGTCCGCATAACCACCAGACGGCTGCTATTGCGGTAGCACTACGCGAAGCGCTGACTCCAGAATTTAAGGAATATGGTAAGCAGATTGCTAAGAACGCCAGTAAGCTCGCAGATGAGCTGATTAAGCGTGGCTTTAACTTGGTGACTGGCGGAACAGACAACCACCTCATGGTTGTAGACCTCAACAATAAAGGTATTAGTGGCAAGGAAGGGGAGAAAGCTCTGGGACTTGCTGGTATTACAGTTAACAAGAACACCGTGCCATTCGATCCACGTTCTCCATATGACCCAAGCGGTATCCGTCTTGGTACCCCTGCTCTTACGACCCGTGGCATGAAGGAGGCAGAAATGGAACTCGTGGCTGAATGGATCGAGAAGGCAGTAAAGAGCCAAAAAGACGAAAAGGCGTTAGCTAAGCTTCACGCTGAAATCACTGAGTTTGCCCTGAAGTTCCCACTACCCAGCTAAGGATTAGGGAAAAGAATATCTGCTTGCTTATCCGGACGATTGTCTTGGAATCCTTGAGCTTCTAGAGGGGCCCATACAGTATCCCAGAGTTCGTCATGGTCAACACCTTGCTCTTCTTTGTCGCGCTTCTTACCACGGGCAGTGGCGACTTCATGAGGTACATCGAGCCAGATAGAAAGGTCAATATATGGACGGTACTTTTCCTGCAGAAGCGTGGCCGGCCCATCTATGAGAATAAGCTGTGATACCGTTGTTTTAGTGTTGATAAGTTTGTTAGTTTGCCAGTCATAGATCTTGCTGGTCACTGAGTTGCCGCTCTTGAGTCTCTTGAGTGTAAGCTCTTCGAACTTATTCCAGTCATGCGGGTAGCCGGGCAGTGCCCCGTCTTCGTTAGTCTCAATAAAGTCATCTACATGTATAACCGTTGCTGTTGGAAATCGACTACTAAGTTTATTGCATAAAGTAGATTTACCAGAGCCACCAAAACCAGAGATGCCAATAACTAAACGGTCGGCTGATTGTTGATTCTCTTTAACTAGTGCAATGAGCTCGTCAATGGAGTTGATCTGTTGTTGCATGTAGTCATCATAACAAAACTAGAGAAAAGTTATGATATTAGTTCTGGCTCTTGCTGCAAACGTACGCCAAACTTGTGGTGTACATCATTCATAATACGGTTTCTGAATATGAGTAGATCAGCAGTGCTTTTAGCCTTCTCATTTACCAATACTAGTGGCTGTGTGGGCCAGGTGGCCATGCCGGTATACAGGTCATGGAAGTTCTTGTAGCCAGCAGTTTCTATTAGCCAAGCAGCAGATAGTTTGTAGGTGCCATCTTTGAGTGGCCAGTTAGCAACGTCCGGGTACTGCTGGGAGACTGCTTCAAAACGAGCTTTAGTGACAATGGGGTTGGCAAAAAAGGATCCGTTGTTCGCAACCTTTGCAGGGTCGGGGAGTTTAGCGCTCCGTATGGCTATGACGGCATCGCGGAGTACCTGAGGAGTAACCTTGGTAATCTTCTGCTCATCGAGATATTTCTGGACAGCGTCATAGTACGGGGCTTTTGGATTGGTGCGCTGCAGACAGAAGATAAGTGAAGTGATAAAGAAGCGACCACGGTCCTTGGTCTTGAACCTGCTGGTCCGATATCCAAAACCACAGTCCTCTGCGGGAAGGGTAACAATGCTTTGGAGTTTGGCGTCGTATACCTCAACGCTCACTAAGGTCTGGGAGATATCTTGTCCGTAGGCTCCAACGTTTTGTACCGGCGTGGCCCCGGCTGTTCCGGGAACGAGTGACAAGGCTTCTATGCCGTGCAAGTCTTTAGTAACCGTGCGGGCAACTACCTTGTCCCAGTTCTCCCCTGCTCCGACTTGTACGTAGACTTCGTCTTCGTCATGTTCGGAGATCTTGAAGCCCATGATCTTGTTAATCAGAATTAATCCCTTAAAGCCTTTGTCTCCCCAGACAATATTACTACCGTCCCCGATCATCATGACTGGGAGATTTTCTTTGGCGGCCCAGGCAAGGGCCTCAGGAATCTCTTGTTTGTCAGTAATCTCGGTAAGGTAGCTTGCTTTGCCACCAAGGCGCATGGTGGAGTGCTTAACAAGGGAGACGTCTTTTAGCATATGCATAATGTATATATCATACCGTATAGTTCGACCGGTTACTTGATCAGATTTGCGCTCCAGAGTAAAATATATGGGATGAGTAATGACGCGGGACAACCAGCCAACCCTTATAGTGCTTTAGGTGCTAAACTCAAGGCCGCCCGTATTTCACGCAAGCGAACTGTTACCGAAGCTTCTGGTGCTATTGAATTAGATGAAGATACCTTTAAGCGTATTGAACAAGGCGCCCAACGCCCAGCAGAAGATACTCTGATGGTTCTTATTAGTTATCTAGAGATCAAAGAAGAAGAGGCCGACACTCTGTGGGAACTCGCTGGATATGTAGATGGCAAGAGTGCTGGTCAACAAGGTGCCATGTTTAATCTCGAACAGCCCGTTGCCATGATGATGCCTGTAGATCTCCGCGTAGTATATACCGACATGGTACATGTCATGATCAACGACTTCGGTGTGGTCATGAACTTCTTCCAGGGTACCGGCCAGCAAGGTAGCCAGCCACTGGCTGTAGCCCGTATTGGTATGAGTAAGGACCATGCTAAGTCAGTACTAGAGATTCTAGAAAAGTCACTTAAGCAGTCAGACAAGCACAAAAACGGCAAGCTTCTCAAGTCCGCACCAAAAAACCCAAAGAAGCCTGAGCAAAAGGACAAGTAACCACTACGGTTGCTTGTTACCTATTTACCCTGTATAATCACCCCTGTTGTACGCACCCGTAGCTCAGTGGATTAGAGCATCTGTCTTCGGAACAGAGGGTCGGCGGTTCGAATCCGTCCGGGTGTACCAACTGAAAATTAAAGAGACGTCATGATGGCGTCTCTTTTGCTATCATAAGGACATGAGCAGTAAGTCCCCTCGTAATTATTCTGGTATTTTTGGTCTGTTTGCATATGACAAGCCTGACAGAACGGGTAGTGGGCTAGAGGGGGTCGGCAAGGTGGGTTTTACGACCAGTTTTTTAGCTGCTCTTATTTTATTTTTCTACAGAGATGGGAGTTCATTACTCTTCAACATATTGATAAGCGTATTTGGTCTAGGATTTTTGATTGGTCTACTGATGTTCATCGCAGTGGGCATCCATTATTCGGGTCGTGAAAAAGGAAAGACTAGCTTCATATCATCAGGTGCGTATGTGCTCAGGAATACGTTTTTGTATCTATTGCTTCCAGTATCGGTGATCACGGCTCTGATAATACTTTGGGCGGTGCTGACAGGGCGGCCTGCGTTCCGGTAACCTTGCTTTCTAAGCAAAAGCATATATAATATGCTCCTGTATGACTAACTTATATAACTCTCGGACATTTGCGACTGCTGCAGCCTCTGCAGAAGAGGTATATAAGGCTGGTCAAAAATCCATTAATAATATCTAGAAAATAGTTCCTTTTACTATCCAGTAGACCAGTCTTGCGGCTGGTTTTTTAGTACATAGGAAAATAAGTGAAACGAAGTAATGAGTTATTTGATAAAAATAGAATAAGACAGTGGAATAAAGAACATAAGGCAGGAGGCTTCAGGTGCTCGCATTGCAAGAGCTTCGTAGTCATTAACGACTTCATGGGGACAGTGAACAGGAATCACTGCAATCTATGTCTTTGGTCAAAGCATGTTGACGTGCACACTGGTGATAGGAAGTCCGACTGCCTAGGAGGAATGAAGCCGGTTGGGCTAACCTATAAGCAAGAAGGCTTTGGAAAGATGGGTGAGATAATGCTTGTCCATGCCTGTTCGTTGTGTGCAAAAGTAGATATTAATCGTGTAGCGCGAGATGATCCTGAGGAGCAAATAGAGAAAGTGTTTCTTGCCTCTCTCGCATTGTCTGAAGGTATGCGCCAAGATATTGAGTCGAGGGGCGTTTACTTACTTGATGAACAAGATAGGACGCAGCTACTTGTCCAGCTACACGGTCTGCTACCATGAGTGTATGAAGATTGACGCAACATTTAAAGCAGTACTTGAGCGAGCAGATACGACTGGTGGTTGGGTATATGTAGTCTGGCCTAAGGCTAAAGAGTTCTTTGGGACGGGTGGGCTCGTAAAGATAACGGGACTTATAGACGGCAAGCCATTTCGGGCTTCCTTTATGGCTATGGGCGATGGCCAACAGATGTTGCCTATTAAGAAAGAGACACGTGAGTTAATCGGCAAAGACGAGGGTGATGAGGTAGAGATTACGCTACAGGAACGTCTCGATTGATACTATGTAGGGCTTGGTACAATTAGTACTATGGAAATAGATCGCCTTAAGGCACATGCAAAGTCACATAAAAGACTACTTATTAGATGTTTTGTCCTGCTAGATATTCTTATTCTGGGTATAGTTACCAACTATTTGCTTATTGGCCGATCCGCTCGCTATATCCTGTTGCAGGATCAGTTATCTACACAGCGTGTGGCCGTGGTGTTAGGTGGAGGCGTCGATCCGGATGGGCCACGACCACTCGTCCAAGAACGTCTCGATGCAGGAGCAAAGCTGTATAAGGATAAGAAGGTACAAAAGCTTATCGTCTCTGGGGACAACCGTGTGAAAGCATATAATGAGCCAGAAGTCATGAAGAAGTACCTTGTGCAAAAGCAGGGGATTAGTAGCAAAGATGTTATTGAAGACTTTGCGGGGCGGAGTACGTATGAAACCTGTGAACGGACAAGAAAAGTATTTGATGTAACCGCGGCTATATTTGTCTCAGAAAGCGCTCACTTACCTCGAGTTATCTATACCTGTCGATCATTTGGTATCGAAGCATATGGATTCGCCAGTGATGGACAGGCGGCAGGAAGATTACAGTTGTCCCAGAGGTTTAGAGAAGTCTTAGCCCGCACTAAGGCTAGTCTGAATATCTATGTTGTGGGTGAAAAAACTGTCCTGGGTGATAGGATTAAGATCTAAGCATCGTAAGGTGTCTGGTTGACTAACCGCGCATTCGTTCGCGCAGTACGACAACCATCATGAGGGCAGCAAATATGTGCTGACTTGATTCGTCGTAGGTCGAGTTCTGGTGGTCAAGTCGGTACAGTCCTTCGAGGAATGCTGGTCGCTTCTCGAGTCCAGCCACGGTCTGACCGGTGGTTGCATCGGTGACTGAGTATTTTGGGTGGAAGAAGTAGCCGCTGAGCATACCAACGAATGGAATCTCGCCAAAGAAGCTGTCTGCTACTTTAGCCCATGGGTTAAGTTCTTGAACCTTGAGATGAACTGAGGGACCAACTTTTACTTCGTAGTTTGATTTCCAGATGGACTTCCTCCCAAAGCGTTTGACGCTGCCGAGGGCTTGATCTTGGGCATTATACAGAGTGAATTCCGGAGAGAAGTCGATAATCCGATCGGCCTTTACGGTATAGATCTTTTGGGTTTTGGTGCTGTCGGTGAAGATCTCAATATTCTCTTTGAGCTTGAAGAGTTTCTGTTTAACGTAGAATACGGTGTTGCCGGAGGCGTCAGTGACGTAGATTTGGCTGGCAATGGCGGCGATTTTGAAACGAAGGTCTAGTGGGTACTGCATGGTAATTCCTTACTTAAAGTGTTTATACCAGTATACCCCAGTAAACGGATATGCCGACAGGATGGTCAGGTAATTACCAAAACCGTAAAACCCGGTATACCTATATAAGCGTAACCGGTATAATGAATAGCATCATGGCTCAAGGCCCCCCTGCACCAGAGCAAGAAGAAATTGCTATTTCACCCAGAGTTATCAGCCCGGCTGCACTGGGGGTGGCTATTTTGCTGCTCATTAATTTTGCCAATAACCAGACGTTTTCCAAAAATGGTTTTTTGGTAATCGGCTTTTCACTCGTCATTAGTTCTTTTGCTCTCAGTCACTTCATTACTCGTCTGCGGTTTGGGCGTGCACACGCCTTCTATCTGTATTCTTACCACTGGCTGCTGAGTTTCATGTTGATCTTCATCGTCCCGAGTCTTTCGTACTACTTGTACCTGTGGGTTATGTTTATGTACCTGGCCGAATTCTTCTACCAGGCCAAAGGTGTATTCCTAAGCGCCCTCGGACTGCTGGTGACCATGATTATGGGTTCGCTCTACCAGAACAATGGATTGGATCGACATACATTGCTGCGGATTGCTGCAGAATTTGCCATAATCGTAGCGGTTAATGCAGTTATTACCCGCCAAGCATTTGGTGACCGCAAGAAACGCGCCGAAATGCAGCAGAAGATACTCAGGGCGGAGTTTGAGCACGGACGTATGGTGGCGTTAATTAACTCTATGACTGATGCAGTTATTGCCACGGATGAGAAGGGCAGAATACTCAACTACAATGCTGCAGCACTTGACCTACTTGACACCAATACGATGCTTGCAGGCGCCTCGATTACGCAGTACCTAAAGACAAAAGACCCAATTGGTCAGCAAGTAGATATCATGGAGGTAGCCCGTCAGACTAACTACATGCAACGCCGCGAAGATTTATATATAGACTTTGGGGATCAGGATAAGGTGGCGCTGGACATTAATATTAGTCGTATCGCTCGCTCTGCCGTTCTGGCTAAGCAACAGGGATTCACATTCCTGCTCCGTGACATCACACTCCAGAAATCTCTGGACGAAGAGCGTGATCTGTTTATATCAGAAGTGAGTCATGAGCTTCGCACGCCTATTACTATTGCCGAGGGAGAGATGTCTATGGCCGTTCTATTGACTGACAAGCCACAAGTAAACATAGCAGATGTTAAAGCTTCGGTCGTGAAGGCTCACGACCAAGTAGTATTCTTGGCTGACATGGTCAACGACCTTTCGGCTCTATCTCGAGCACAGCGCGATGACAACAGTATGGAAGTAGAGACCTTTACGGTTTCGGACGTAATGAAGGAACTCGAAGAAACGTATAGACCTCAGGCAGACAAGAAGGGACTGTATATCAAGATTGCTATTGCCCCTTCAACGCCAGCTCTTACTACTTCACGACTGTACTTTAGGGAGATACTACAGAACTTCATTACCAATGCAATTAAATATACAACCGAAGGTGGTATTACAGTAACGGGCCAAGCCATTGACCGAGAACACGTTATTTTCAGCGTAGCAGATACCGGTGCTGGCATCTCCAAGAGCGAGCAAGCCAAAGTGTACCAGAAGTTCTGGCGCAGTGAAGACCCGCTTACCAGGTCTACTAGTGGTACGGGATTGGGGCTGTTTATTACAGCTAAGCTTGCCGATCGCATTGGAGCAGAGCTGAAGTTAAATTCCAAGGTTAAAGAAGGTTCAACATTTTCCATTATTCTGCCAGTTCAGGCAGTTAAGGCGGTAGACCAGCGCAATGTGGTTAAGAACGAAGTTGCCAATATCTTTAACTAAGGACCAAGACTGTATTACCGTTCTTTAGGCATGAGCCAGATACTCATAATGCCGGCTATAGCAATAGTCAAAAAGCCAATGCCAAGCATAATGGCGGTGAATGGAAGTTGCTGGTTAAGGGGGAGCGTCGGTGTAATCAAGAATGCAAGAGCACCAAAAATGAAGCCAATAGAGACACTCTTTAGTCTCAGTCGCTGGCTTTTCTCAGTCGGGATACTAGCTTGCCTGAAGAAGTAGATACTTATAAGCACCAGCGCAAGGCTGTCGATGGGATTTAAGATCTTATAGAGGAGGCTGTCTGTATAGACCAGGGCAAGTTGTCCGCCATCGTGGACAATAACAGACGTACCATATGGTGGTGTCAGGTTGCGGTGGATACCTTCAGCAATGCATGCGACTGTCAGAAGGACAACGAGCACATTGGCAATTTGGGAGAGTCGTGGCCTTGTCGCTAGGAACGCGCGGATGCTAATAAACCAGAGAAACAGCATAGCTGCAGTAGCGAAAAGATCTCCGACAAACGTGCCAATGCTCAGACGATAAGTGTCATGCGTTAAAAGCGCAGGAAATCCAAAGGCAATAGTCGCCAGTGCCATACAGGCGGTAGCTAATCCGAAATGGAGGGTAGTACTATTTGGTTTACGATGATTGCGTCTCAATAGATCAATAGAGAGACCACCCATAACGATGGCACCGATGTAGTCGTGCAAAATGTTAAGCGGGATTTGCATAAGCATTATTATAGCGTACAAAGCAATACTATAGGTGTGTTACAGTAGGATTATGAATGAACCATTTCGCAAATTTTCTGCTCGTGTGTCAACAATTGTGGGATCTGCCTGGTCCTTTATTATCGCCGCATTAGTCATTATTGTCTGGGGTGTGACCGGTCCGTTATTTGATTTTTCAAACACCTGGCAGCTGATTATTAATACAGGCACGACCATCGTAACTTTCTTAATGGTTTTCTTAATTCAGAACACACAAAACCGAGATGCTCGTAGTATGCACTTGCAACTAGACGAACTCATACAAAGTATTAAAGGCGCATCTAATGCCTATCTGGACCTTGACGATATGAGTGATGCTGAATTAGAAGCGCTTCGTGAACATTTTCGTCATATGCATGACAAGGTCGAAAAACACCAAGCTAGAAAGAGGAAGTCCTAGATACTTCAGTTTCTATGCAAATTCGTTCGTTTGCCGATGTAGATACGGTTTTAGCTAAACACATCCCACCTGCTCGGGCGATGCGCAGCAACTACAAGCTCGATACCATGCGCGCCCTCATGCGACACCTAGGAAATCCGCAAGACAGCTACAAAGTGGTGCACGTTGCTGGAACATCTGGCAAGACCTCTACTGCCTACTTTATCGCCAGCCACTTGCATCAGGCAGGCAAGAAGGTCGGGCTAACAGTTTCACCACATGTAGATACGGTTGCAGAACGGGTCCAGATAAATCTTGAGCCACTCAGCGAGCAGAAGTACTGCGAGGCTTTCTCGCAGTTCGTGGAGCTAATAAGCAAATCCGACGTTACGCCAACATACTTCGAACTATTAGTAGCCTTTGCTTACTGGAAGTTTGCACAGGAGAAAGTGGATTATGCCGTTATAGAAGTGGGGTTGGGTGGGCTGCTGGACGGAACTAACGTAGTTACACGGTCAGATAAAGTTGCAGTTCTGACAGATATCGGGCTGGATCATGTGGATATTCTTGGTAATGACATCGCAGAAATTGCCGCTCAGAAAGCTGGCATTATACTGCCCGACTCCCAGGCTTTCTGTTTAGAGCAGGACCAGGATATCTTAGATGTGTTTGCAGAGTCGGCCCGAAAAGTAGGGGCTCAGTTGGCGGTACTCACACAGAAAGAAGATACAGTTGCTCGATCTTTGCCGTTATATCAGCAACGTAATTGGTCACTGGCGAATCAAGTCAGTGCATATGTACTGGATCAGGATGGAGTAGATATTCTTGACCCCAGACAGTTGGAGGCTACCGTACATACCTATATCCCTGCTCGAATGGAGACTATTCAGCAAGGTGGCACGACACTTATCCTGGATGCTGCTCACAACCCCCAGAAAATGCAGGCTTTGTGCGATAGCTTAAAGCAGCAGTATCCTGGTCAGAAGTTTGATGTGCTTTTAGCTTTGCTTCGCAGTAAAGACATGCGGGTACAAGGGGTGCTCAATGAGCTGCTGCCTATTGCCAGTAACTTGATTGTGACCGACTTTGTGGCCGGACAAGATCTGCGTAAGTTTTCGACACCACCAGAGCAACTAATAGAAGCTGCACAGCAAATGGGTTTTACTAACGTCGAGGTGATACATGATACTAAACGAGCATATAACGTACTTATGAAGTTACCAGGTTTACATAAACTAGCTACCGGCTCGTTTTACTTGTTGCATGACATGCACATGCTAGCTACGTCACAGAAAGGGAATAAGGAGGGGATATGATCAAATTTATTGCTGCTATAGACAACAAACGAGGACTGGCGAATGACAAGCGTATTCCGTGGGATCTGCCAACGGACCGTAAGTACTACCATGACAAGATCACTCACCAAACCACGTTGGTTGGGAAGGGTACGTATCACGAGGCACCAGATCGGCATAATATTGTGGCTTCACGAGAAGGGGTTGACCTGGCCCCTGGAGATGAACTCGTGGATGACGCCGGAGCATACCTCAATACCTTAGATGACAGCAAAGACATCTGGGTAATCGGTGGGGCACAGATCTTTACCTCGACCATTGACCAAGCAGACGAACTGTACCTGACACTACTAGATGCTGACTTTGGTTGTACAAAATTCTTTCCAGAATACGACAAGGACTTTGAATGTGTTGAAAACGGGCAACAACAAACTGAGAATGGAATTAGTTTCAGGTTCACTGTTTGGCGCCGTAAGTAGTAGCTAATATCCGGACAGAGGGGTTGTAAAAAACAGGGGTGCATGCTATTATTTATCCCGTTGTTCCTATGGGCCAGTAGCTCAGCTGGTTAGAGCGTCTGCCTCTTAAGCAGAATGTCGAGGGTTCGAGTCCCTCCTGGCCCTCCAGTTTTCAGAAACATATGTAAAAGCTTCCTCACTCACAGTAGTAGAGGAAGTTTTTTGTTTTGTTCGCACCCTGTCTAAATATGTTTGTTCAAGATCTTGGTAGTTATTAGCGATTGGCACTAGCCACTCACGAAGTTCTACGTCTAATTTCTGATCTTTAAGTGTAAAGTTCTGACCTAATCCCATGAATACTCTTCGTCTATCTTCAGGACTACCATTCTTGAATGTTTCTTTGGCGTTGGTGATAAATTCAAATGCTTGCTCAGCAGCCTGTATCCAATTGTTAGCCCTTACTTCAGTTTGTCTTAAATCACCATCCAGCTCATTAAGTTCTTGGTTATAACGCTTTTTCTGACTGGAATACTCTTCGTCGGTTAATAGATCGTTTGTACGCATATCTACAAGCTTGTCTAATTGATCCTGGATTCTTTTACGATCTACAAATTGAGAATTATAAGTAGAAGTTCTCTCCTTTGTTTCGGTAGCATGTTTTCGGCGAAGAATATCAAGCGCTAGTTCTTTAAACTCTGGCAAAATCGTGACCTTATCAAGTACATGGTCAATCTCTAATTCTAATGCTTCCAGGGATGTGTACTTGCTTTGAGTGCATGGACGGAGAAGGCTCTTTCTAGTGCAGTAGTAGTGAACGTATGTCTTAACTCTACCTTCGGTTTTATTATATTTCTGATTGGTTTTGCCAACTATCTGACAGCCACACTCACCACACTTTATTAGACCAGCATAGGCATAAGGATTTATCCCAGATCGTGGCTTACCTTTTTGGCCTAGGAGTTTCTGGGCGAGATCGAATTGTTCTAGTGAAATCATGGCATCGTGATTACCTTTGTGCAGTTCACCGTTGTGGGGGATCATTCCAGCGTAAAAGGGGTTGGTAAACATCCTGTAAATAGTGCTATAGCCAATAGGCTTGCCGATTACTCTTCTGGTTGTTTTGGAAGTTAGCCCGAACTTTTCATTAGCGATCTTACGTATCTGCGCCGCGTTATATTGCCCCGATAGGAGCATCTTCCACATTTGCTCAACTTGAAAGTATCGAGCTGGATCTCTTTCTGTCTTGGTGATCACTGTATTATGTTTTGACGAAAGTACGATTTCCCCACGGCTATCTAGAATTGGTGATTTTATATAACCTAATGGCACAACACCTGGTCTCTCACCGCTAATAGCTTTTTGCTCCATGCCTCGTTTAACTTCTCGTCCTTGCTTCGAGCTCTCATATTGCGATTGGCTCATGACCATTTGAAGCATCATTATGCCCTCTGGGCTGTTCTCAAAAGAGTAAGCACAAAACTTGATATCTTTGACTATGCCAGTTCTGACGAAGTAGGTAATTGTGGCTGCGTCGATCTCGTTGCGAGAAATTCTGTTGGGGTGATACGCTACAATCGCATCAGCTTTGTTATCCTGAATCAGCTTGATCATTTCATTGAATAGCTTTCGACCAGGCTTAAAAGCGCTCTTACTTTCGGGCTCCATCCACTTAACAACATTCAAGTGGGCAAATTGCTGCTTTATTGTTCTTACTTGCGCAGCATGCGACAATTCCTGTCTTTCTTCGCGCTCCTCGGACTTACGAACATAAGCAATATATCTCAGGCCAGGTTGTTCCCTCATTGTTTCCATTCCTTGATTATAACCTTCAGCTCATAGCTGTCGAAGCCTTCGCTCTCGGTCAGTTTCTTTACTTCGAATCCTAAAAGCTCGCTAGGGTTGTTTAGTAGTAGTTTTCCAAATGTTGTTAAAATTTCATGGACCATCATAGTTCCTTATTTGATTACTTAATGAGTTATTTAGATTTTATCTAGGTATTTACTTAGGTAACTTAATAAGGTATTTAATAAGTTACCTAAATAAGATCTAAAAAGAAATCTATGGAAAGTTTTCCTCAAGAAATTGTTCGAACTCCTCTCTGCCGCTACCTTCCTCGGAGTAAAAGCTTCTAAAGTACGCTAATTGAGCTGCTTCTACCACTCGCTTGTAAAGTGGGCTGTCATTACTAAACTCTAGTGGAGCTGTCCATTTGCTGCCATAAGTCTTGAACTTGGGCATCTGGAGCCATAACATCCCAGGGTTTCTAGGGTTTTCTCTGATTGTGATGCTGTTAATGTAAAAGCCAAATTCTGGAAAATCTACTTTTATATAGGCTATTTCTGAAATCTCAGAGACATGGTAAACCTTGCCTATAGCTGGCGATCTCAATAGTATTGCTTCAAAAGCATCTACTAAGTTAGTTTGATTTAGATTTCCATTGTTTGGTGGGTTCATATTCATTATCCTTTACATTATTGTGATCAGGGTTATTCATTAGGGCGTCCAAAGTGTCCAGCATAATTACAAGGTGCCGCTCGGCATCTTCGGGATCTATTTTTTTCCTAAAATACTTCTCGTAGATCTCTGAGTAGCGCTGAACATCGCCCTTGGTCATTCCGTAGTTCATGAGTAGATCATCGCTTTCAAATATTTGACGTGATCCATGTATGAATTCGCGGCAACATGAAGTTGGCCTGACCAGTATTGGTCGACCTTGTCAGATAATTCGGATGTTTGGTTGAAGATAAAAATAACCCTGCGCGGGTTGGATTTGTCGACGGAGAATAGGGAGTTACCAGAAGAGACTAATGCAGTTGCTAGACCTAGATCTGATGTTTCAAACTGCTGGCTGTTCATTTTCATTTCCTTACTCGTTAACCGAATAGGGAAATAAAAAATGTCGCAGTGGCAGAATTTATGACCCGTTCGGGGATCTCGATTCTGCCTTATGCGACATTACACGATACTAATTTGAATTGTTAAAACATTGCTAATATACCACGCCCTATTCCTAGAATCACTAAGTTTGTTAAAATTACTATAAAACAATGAGCATGTATATCTGTAAATTAAGGACATGCTTATGAAGACGAACGGAAGACCGACTGTAATAACGCCCAAAGTTGTCAGGGAATTACAAAGCTGCCTTGAGCTAGGAATGTCAGTCCGCGAAGCGTGTTCTCAATCTGGTATTTCCCATGAAGCTTACTATTATAGGCTTAGAAAAGATGAACAGTTTGCTGACAAAATGTACAACTCGCAACAGCAACCAACCATTAAAGCAAAGATGTTGTTAGTAGCCGCAATTAGCAATGGTGACCTAAAATCTGCAAAATGGTGGCTCGAGCGTAAGGAGGCCCAGGAGTTTGGTGTGCATCGTAAAGTCGTCGTTGAGGAACAGATTCCCGAGCCAGAAAACGAACTTTCACAGCTCACTGATGAGCAACTGATTCAGCTAGAACGTGAGCTCTTAGAGCTTGAGCGAGGAACGATTGAGCGTAGCAGGTTGGCTACTGAGTAGCTTGAGTGCTATTATCTAGGTGTCTAGGATTCGAACAATCAGCATACGCATATTGCGTGGTTGTGCCAATAAATGGGCAGCTACGTTTAAAAGAATAGGCATAACTGCTTGTTTGGGTCCTAGACAGTCCAGCGTGGCTGTCCTTTTGTTTTTCTGGGCAGTGACTATAATTAACATTATAAGGAGCTCATCATGGCTATAGAGAAGAATAAAAATTGGTTTGCTAAGCATAAGGTTTTAACAGCACTTATCGTGGTAGTTATCTTGGGTATAGCTGCGGGCGGAGCAGGAGATAGCAACAAGAAGAGTAATGATACAAATAATTCAACGAGTTCAAAAACGTCTACTAATAAAAGTGATGATTCAACCCCAGCAGCAAAGAAGGATGATGTTCCAGCTGAATATAAGTCGGCTTTGACCAAAGCAAAGCAATATTCGGACATATCTAATATGTCTAAGCAAGGAATCTACGATCAGCTTACTTCTCAATATGGCGAGAAATTTACAGCTGAAGCCGCACAATACGCAGTTGATAATCTCAAAGTCGACTACAATGCTAACGCTCTCGCAAAAGCAAAAAGCTACGTAAAAACTATGAGCATGTCTCCATCAGCTGTTCATGACCAACTTACTTCCGAGAATGGCGAAAAGTTCACTCAAGCTGAAGCCGATTACGCCATACAACATCTAAACGACTAGCAATGTGTATATAATAAATTTATGAGCTCAAAAAGCCGTAAACGTAAACTGCTTCTAATTGGTGCGGGAACTGCTTTCGTTATCTTCCTGATAATGGGATCGGTTGCCTTTGGTGTGTTTATCGCAAACTCAAAGAAAGACCAGAGCTTTGCCATTGATAATACATCTCCGCAAACGCCCGCAGAGCCACAGAAAAAGCCTCTTGAAACCAAAGAACTCGTCGACACTGACGTCATACAGGCGTTGAACAGCGAAAGAGCAAAAGTTGGTTCGCCCGCGGTTTCATACAATGCACTGCTTGTTTCTGCAGCGTCAGAAAAGGCAAAAAATAGTATTGATACTAACGACTACACACCAGGTTCTGGAGATGCTATCAACACCTTTCCTACGAAAGTAGGGTACAGCTCCGCGGGTATGGGACTATTTATTTATCCCGTTCGTACGCCTATGACAGGTGCAGATTTTGTTAACATGGCGCTACAGAACGCAAGTAATAAGCAAATCCTTATGGATGGAAAATATAAGGATGTAGGGGTTGCTTTGGTCCCAGTCAACAAAAATGGGATCAGCAATGTTGTCACACTTTATATTGGTGCTCCTTATCAACAGCAGGCTCAGTCTACACCTACTACCAGGTATGTCCCTACTTATACTGCTCCACGCTCGATACATTGTTCCTCCTATGAGCTCCTTGGCTCAATCCAGACCAACTGTTACTAATAGCTGGACTACGAGGTGTATCATAGAGGCAGGCGATACACTACGGTCCCTGTCGATCCTTTATTACAAAGTTTGCACTATTTGGAGTTAAGCGGGGTGATGAGCGTTTTATCATCATATTCGAGGCCCTTCGTATCAGTGCTCACTTCTACAATTTCGATTCCATTGTCTTCCCATGGACGCAGTAAGGGCTCTATGTCGCTTCGGTCAGTGTGGGATGGCTCAATCCAAGAGGCTTCGTCCTCAGGATGTAATATTACAGGCATTCTATCGTGAATAGCTCGTGCCTCTTTGTTGGGCTCAGTAGTTATCAGGGTATATGTCTTCCACTCTTTGCCCTCAGCATCTTTCCAAACATCATAAAAACCTGCAAAGGAAAAGATGTCTAGCTTCTTTGGGCGGAAATAATACTTTTGTTTATCAGAAATCTTCTCGGGCTTAGTCCATTCAAAGTAACCAGTAGCTGGGACAAGTACTCGTCTGCGGTAGATGCTCCGCCACATACCACTTGAGAAAACCTTGTCATCTCTAGCATTGAAGGTCTTGTAGCCAATCTTTGGATCTTTTGACCAACTAGGGACAAGTCCCCAGCGCATCATTTCTAGAACAGGAGTTGAGTCATCCTTTGCAGTAATAACGGGCAAAGTATGGCCAGGCTTTACGTCATAGCTCTCAGTATCCTCTTTTGGAGCAGTAGCCAGGTTGTAGCGCTTCTTAAGATCACCAGACTTAACTTTAAGCGTATAGCGCCCGCAACCGTCGTCAAAAAGCATGAAATTCATAAACCCATTGTATCGGAGGGAGTCAAAATGAAACAGACAGTAGATGAGTTAGTCACCGTTGTAATGTACTTCAGTGCCAAAAACAAGAGAGTTGTTCCGTGCAAGCTTGAGTGGCAGCATGAAGTATATGAACTAGGCAAAGTCGATTACTACCATTCGTATATGGATGGGCGGGAGCGCCAACACATTTTCGAGCTTTGCAATGAGCAGGCAACGCTGTGGTTCCGTCTGAGATTAAACAGCTTAAACTTACACTGGACATTGGAGGCAATACACGATGGAAATGCCGATTAACAATGCTGAGCCGCTAATAATGCACATTGACCTTAACTCTTGTTATGCCATTATCGAGCAACAAGCTAATCGCCTGATTAGGAATAAGCCAGTGGGCGTAGCTGCGTATACTTCGCCAGGAGGCTTCATAATTGCTTCATCTTACGAAGCCAAACGGCAAGGTATCAAGCTCATGCGGATACGTGATGCCCGTGAGATTGATCCAGGAATAATCGTCATGGCGCCCGATCCAGAGAAATACTTTGACGCCCACAGGCGATTTAAAGCGGTTTTACACCGATATACGGACCTTGTGACCCCAAAGTCGATAGACGAATTTGTCGTTGATTTCCAGGGCTCAGCGTCGGTTAGGGCAGGTCGTAGCGTCGAAGAAGTTGGGTACGAGATGAAAGAAGAGATAAAAAAGGCACTGGGCGAATATGTGACGGTGAATATTGGTATCGCGCCAAATCGGTTTCTTGCTAAGCTCGCTGCTGGCATGGATAAGCCAGACGGCCTAACAGTGTTACGAGGAGAAGAAATACCAAATATTCTTGGTCAACTTGATCTTGTCGATTTGCCAGGCATTAACTACCGATATAAAGCACGCCTCAACCTCGCTCATATTTTTACCCCGCTAGACTTCTTTGAGGCGCCCATGTTCAAGCTTAAAGGCGAAGTCTTCAAAAGCATTGTCGGATATTACTGGTACTTAAGATTACGCGGTCATGAAGTGGATTCCCAGAAATTTCCGATTCGTAGCTTCGGCAACGATTTCGCTATTCGTGAGTGGTCACTTGATAGGGAAGCTATATCGCGATATATGATGAAACTTTCGGAAAAAACTGGGCGGCGGCTTCGTAAGCACGGCTACCATGCGTTCGGCATCTACCTGGGCCTAGCATTTGAGAATGGTAAGTGGTGGGGTAAAAGCAAACGAACTAGTGAGCCAATATACTCCACCCAGGAAATCTACGGACACCTTATGAGGTTATTCCGATTAATTGACTTCCCAGCAAAGTGCACGCACATCAACATTGCTGTGTTTAACGTGGCATCAGCAACGCCTCTTCAGTTGAGCTTTTTCGACGGCACGCGTATGGATACCAAATCGCTCGCACGTGCTGCAGATACTATTAACGATCGCTACGGCGAGTTCACGGTTGTTCCTGCCAAGATGGCTAATATGCAGAACATCATCATTAAGCGAGTACCCTTCGGAAGCGTACGTGATATTTAACAACAACCCCTGGGTCGAAAAAGGCGGTCAAAGCTACTATAATCCGAGACATGGCAAATATCTTATCCTCGAACCTGTTTGACTCGCTCGGCACTGAGATAATTGTAGGTTTGGTTATGCTCATACTGGGTGGAAGTGCAGCATACAAGCTAGTTAACAGGGTCAGAATTAAGCAAAAGGGCGGTGATAACTCAACGCAAATAGCAAGCGGTCAAAACACTTATATTGGTAAGAAATCGGAAGAATCTGATGGCCGCTAAGCAAAAAGCAGGTGACAACAGCTTGCAGCTAAATGCAGAACACGACAACATTATCATTCAAGGGCACCAGTATTCAGTTGCAGATATACAAAATATTGCAAAATCAGAGATACAAATTGCACTGCCCACACTCAGGGCTGAAGCCATCAAAATCTACGAAAACAAAGCAGACTCAATGGTGAATAAACTGCTTGAAGAAATTCGTTCAGACCCCAAAAAAATGGCTGCATTCGTTGACCCAGACTTTAACTTTGCCTTGAAGGATGCTGGCCGAGCCGTTGCCTCAAACGACAATAAATACACTGAGGAATTGCTAGTTGAGATTCTGAGTAGCCGAGCAACCTTTAGCCAGTCAACTAAAGTAAAGATAATAACAAAAAAGGCGATTGATGCGGCTGATAAGTTGTCGGTAGAGACGCTGAATGCCTTAACAACACTCTGGGCACTCCTAAGTATTCATGCGGAAAGCCCAGTATTCACGATCGCACTGCCTTCAACAGGTGCAACCATGAGCAAAAGTTTCGCCTCATTTAATCCGCCCAAGCCAGATGAATGGGTTGAGGAAGCCGAATTACTAGGCCTTGTTACATCAGATCAGTCGTTACTATCCAGTAAAATGACATTTATTGATTTGATCGCAAAGCGTTTTGCTAAGCAACTTGTGCAGGGCATAGATGCGGCTCGATGGACAGAGATTAATCAACAGTTACAAGCAATAGGAATTGACCTGCGAATTAATATTCTTGAACATCCACTCAAAGAAGGTTTTGTAATTGTAGACCATGACGATGAGCAAAGTCTTAGAGCGGCAATAACCGTTCCTAAATCGAAGGAGGAAGTGGCAAATCCACTAATTGAAGAGGTGATAAGGGAGAATGGGTTTGGAAGCGTTGATGGAGTCGCTAAGTCAAAACTAGAGGAGTTAATTAATAAGCATCCAGACTTCAAACTACCGCAAGAGTGGTGGAACGGCCTGCCCGTAGTTCGTCTAACTGCGACTGGAAACGCAATCGCATACCTCCATGCGCGAAAATTCCTAACTTTCAACGGTCCTCAAACACTTCAAGACTATTTGCAAATGTAATTATCAGTGTTGATATGCAGACGTAAACTTAGTTGCGATTAGCTCCACGGTGGCCCTCCAATCCCGGTAATGTTTAAACTCCTCCGAAACGGGGAGTTTTTATTTGTCGAAGGAGTATAGTAGGCCCATTACAATTCCCCCCAGCACAGTCGCAATGATACAAATATTTCCCAGTTGATCGGCTAGGGATGAGCTGATGCCTAATATATCAGTCAGCGCAAAAAGTAATCCTGTTAATACTGCAGCAATTACTGTGAACATTTGTGCATATGATCGGTAGGTTGTTATCTGTGATTTTTTTGCTTTTGCCATTCAATTTCCTTCTTTATAACGATAACTATAGCTCTAATGGTTATTTATATAAATATACGTTATAGTTAAAATTAATTTCAGTAAGGAATCTAAGTGAAAACTTCAACAAAACAACTCCTTATCAACTCTAGTTTAGCGTTTGTTTTGGCAGGACTTCTTGCTACAACATTCCATGAACTAGCCCACTTTGTCAGTGCTCTAATACTTGATAAGCAGGGTTTATTTCACCCAGCATACGTCGGTCAAGCCGATGGCGTTAGTAAGAACCACCAGATCTTAGTTGCAGCAGCTGGCCCGCTTTTTAGTCTTCTGAGCGGAGTTGCCGTCATTATGTTTTGTCGCACTAAGCTTAGTGGCTTCTGGAGCTTAGTACGTATGTGGTTTGGGTTCTTGAGCGCAGAAATAGGCTTTGGATATTTTATTATTGCTCCATTTGCTAAAAGCGGAGACACGGGTCAGGTGCTCGATTTAATTCATGCTAACTTTGTAATTACTGCCTTGGTTTGTGCATTTGGTGCGCTTGGTACCTACTATCTTCTACCTAAAATATTTGGTCAGCTCAATAGCGTGTATGTTACCAGTAAAAAAGAGTTCTTTCAGCTTGGTATGTATCCCTGGTTAATTGGCTCAGGCATACTAGTGTTAATTTATTTGATTAGCGAGAGCGTTCTAGATCATTCTCAGACGGTCTCATTCCTGAGTATCATCGGCACCGCCACTATAGGTATTTTTACGCCAATTGCAGACTATAAGAAAGGAAAAACCAAACCACATAGTCTGACTTTACAAACGCCTATAATTGGTCTGGTGCTTACGACTTTACTCATTCTTGTATTGTTCTTGTTATCGCCCCATGGAATAACGATCGGATCAGGTCACGTTTAAACGCAGGAAGCCCTAATTCGGAGCGATGCGAGGTATAGGAATTGTTTGAATGCTGGTTGCGATAAGCTCTACGATGGCCCTCCAATCTCGATTATGTTTAAACTCCTCAGTCCGGGGAGTTTTTCTTATGCTTGAGTTACGATTGGTGGCTCTCTACACTAGTGTGAATGGCATATTACAAAAACGGCAATTTAGTTACACAGGGCGACGGAGAACTTGCAACCATAGCTGCATGCGTACGCCTTGTTGGAGATACTGCTCCATTTTTTATGGATGACGACGAAAAAGTTGAAAGACTACGTAGTTTCTGTAGTCGACTTGCAGGTAGTGTAGCAATGACATACTTTTTAACTCCTGAGGATCCTGAAGATTCTGCCCCAGTAGACCAGGATTTCACGGGTGATCAACTACTTGGTGTTGTACAAGATGCGATTCCGCAGTTTGGTGCCGTTGAACACACCTACGAAGGTGATGTCGCCACATTCATTGTTGACGCACTAAACTTTCGAGCTGCTGCACCTCCTTGTGATGAGATTGAAGAAGGAGATTGCGCCAAAGCAATACTCATGCTTGAGCAACTCGCGACCTAAATCTAGTTGCGATAAGTTCCACGATGGCCCTCCAATCCTGGTTATGTTTTAACAGAGACGAATCGTCTCTGTTTTTGTTATACTCACAAGCAGG
>ERZ650304.54-NODE-54-length-73336-cov-13.342381_pt1 | contig 73336 bp, 61 predicted proteins | sample MGYA00376240_ERZ650304 | MGnify/ENA primary metagenome ERZ650304 (study PRJEB26733, sample SAMN07839271) | wastewater metagenome | biome: small river; feature: stream; material: water | place: USA: North Carolina | collected 2016-03-01 ...
CTATTTCTCCAGATATTTCTACTATGACTATTAGTGGCAATAGCATTGAATCAACTACACAGGATTTAACCATTAGTAATAGCGGTAATCTACCAGCCGATTTAACTTCATTAGCGTTGAGTGATAATCCTGAGTACCTGACTCTATTAGTAAATACTTGTGGTTCTGTATTGGATGCCGACTCGTCTTGTAGTGCAACTTTAAAATTGGGACCTACTTTTAGTCGCGATGAATCATCAGGTCTTGCGCAGTTTTTGGTGGACTATACCAGCGCTGGACAAACTCCGGTTGGAAATATTAGCAGCGATATTAACTGGACAGTACAAGCGTATGACCAAAGTATTTCACTGGTTGAACAAACTGCTTTTGGAGTAACGAGTGGTGATGGTGATTCAGTGGATACTCCATATATTTTTACTGCCAGAGGGCGAGATGTAGTTGGTAAATCAATTACGTTAACTTATAAAAATACTGGCAGTCACGGGATGAAGATAACTGGAATTCAAGATGCAAATTCTGTTTATGCCTGGAGTATCGGTGGCAATGGTACAACTTGTATAGCAGGTAGCACTACTTTAGCACCAAACGATATTTGTAAAATTGTTTATGATAATGTTCTAGAGTCTAATATTTTAGCTCTAGGTGCGGTTGGTACAGCATATGCTGAAAATTTATATGTACCTAGACTTGTTTATCAAGATGTTGATATTCAGGGGATACAGTTCAACGCAATCCCGGTATTACCGAATGGAAATGATATCATCTATGCCCAATCAAATCAAGCAACTTTAGCAAACTCAATTGTGATAAATGAGTCAGGAACTCCAAATGAGACTGTTACAGTCAGTCACTTATTAGCAAATGCTGATGATGCGCTTAATGTTACCGTTACTACTAAAATGGAAGATTATTTCAATACAGCACCAGGTGGTACGCCTTCGGCATGCACCTATAATTCAGCTGATGGTATTATGACGCAAACTTGTATCATGGGTAAAGATGATTTATCGATGTCAGCTACTTATCTAGTTAATCAAAACTACTTTAGTAAAGATCAATTAACATTAACTGCATTATTCAGCGTCGATAATCTTAGCCAAATTGTTTCAATGAGCCCATTGGGGATTAATATTGATTTAGGCAAGATACCTACTTTTGTGGCTGTCGGTACCGGAGGCGTAATTTTATCTTCACAGGATGGGGTTAACTGGGAATCTGCTTCTATTAGTTCGGATTATTTTAATGGAATTACTTTTGCTGATAATAAATATGTTGTGGTTGGGAATAGTGGTGCTGTTTACACTTCTAGTAATGCTTCAAATTGGATTTCTCAGGTTTCAGGAACGGTTCAGGAATTATTTGAAGTAACTTATGGTAATAATCTCTTTGTTTCGGTAGGTTGTCAGGGAACAATTATCACCTCACCAACAGGAGTAAACTGGAGTTCGCAGACTGGGATTAATTATTGTGATATTTATGGCATTGCTTATGGTAATGGATTGTATGTTGCAACGGGTCAGGGGGGGTATATTCAGACTTCTCCTAACGCTATAAATTGGACAGAGCAGCAGAATGTACCGACAAATGAAGAGTTAACCGCAGTAACTTATGGCGGTGGAAAATATATCGCAGTTGGTACTAATGGAACCATTCTTTACTCAGTCAATGGAATTGATTGGAATCTTGCAAATAGCGGAATTAGTGCACAAATTGGTGCGGTAATTTATGCTAATAATCAATACGTGGCAGTGACTCGTGATGGTGGTGCTTTGACTTCAGCGGATGGAATGGTATGGAATGCTCAGGTAACTAATAATGTGAATCCGCTTTATGGTATTGCATATAGTAATGGTCAATTTGTTGCCGTTGGAACACAGGGAACGATTCTAACATCTCCTGATGCGATAACTTGGACGACTCAAACCAGTATTACATCAGAGAGTTTGTATGGAATCACGAGTGTTAATTAGTATCAGTTGAGTATTATGCTTAAAAGGATTGATGACGTGCAGAAGATAGGGCATAAAATTTTTAATTTTAATCACAGGGAAATTAAATGGATCTTAATTGGGCTTGTACTGTGTAACGTTGTAGGGTGTGAGAACGGCAGGCCAGTTGCATCTGGTCCGATTCTGACCAGCAGTAATATTCCTTTGATTGATACGATTTATGAAAGTGGCGGTTCGGTTCTTGTAACTAATGCGGGAAATGGGAATGCTGAAATAGCATCTGTTGTTGCTGGTGCTGGCATCAGCAATTTGCTTGGTTGTAGTGAGATGACACTAGCCCCAGCAGAGTCTTGTACGATTAGTTTTAACGTTACTGAATCAGGCGGCAATTCCAGTATTAATATTCCATACTCAGGAATTAATGGCACGACTACTCTTTCCGCAGGTGTAAGCTGGTATAACAGTCGTGGTGGATTTGCATTAGTTTCAATGTCAGCAACTAATAACCCAAGCTCATTTGAAGTTAATCAAACTGCTACAAGCGTTGTAACGATGACTAATATTGGTGGATATACTTTATATGATATTGTTATTTCGACACCTGTTATTTTGAGTGGTAGTGCAACAGCAGTAATTAGTAACAATAGCTGTACTGGATCTTTGCGGATAAATTCTTCTTGCAGCTATGATGTCAATATAACTGACACTGTGATTGAGCAAAACCAACAAATAAATTTGGGGGTTGGTGCTAAATACTCTGGTCCTAACGGTGAAACAGTTTATAGCCGCTCGTTGTTGCTTGATTATACCTCTTATCCGTTATGAGAGCTTATGCGTGAATTACCATGATGGGTTAAAGCATTAGAAAATAAGGCAAGTTTATAATAGAACTTGCCTTATTCATCTAGAAAAGATTAAGGTGTGTAATACAAGGTTGACAGGCTGCTAGTTGACTCACCAGGCAAGCTTCCTTGGAAAGCTAATGATGGTTGCCAATAATCAATACTCTCCTGACGCATAATTAGATTGGTATATGAGCCGTAGTTACTCTGTATATTGGGGATATTTCCACCAACCAATATCCAATTTGTACCATCAAATTTTTTAACCTTGATGTAAGCACCTTCCTGATAAGCGACATATGGCGTGTTTGTTTTGATATCCATTGATAGGCTTACCCAAGTAGTTACTCCTGTTGTGATATTGCTATTTCCAACTGAGACCCAGTTAGTACCATCAAACTTCTGTACAGCAAGTAGCTGGTTTGAACTTTCGTAAGCGACATATGGTGTGCCGTTAGTATCTACCGCTAGGCTAATATAGTTTGCATCACCACTAAACCCTTTGGCGCCAACATATGCAAAATCGTATAGTTCTGAAGTACTGTTATAGCTAAATTGTTGTACGCTAATACCTCCTCCATTTGCAGCATCTTTATATGCGACATAAAATGGTGCTTTATTTCCCACTGCAGTTGGGGTACCCGCTAATCTGATTTGAGATGCGGCCCCATCACTTAAGAGGTTATAGAAATTTTGCTCACTTGCAAAGTATATGCTTAATTTACTGTTCCCTCTAAATGCTGGTGCGGTACATATGCCACTTTCCATTTGTTGCTGAACTTGTACATAAGTTAATTCATTGCTAAACGCAATAATCTGTTTCGCTGAGGTATCCAACGTCATAGTCGCTTCACTTGCTTTAGCCTGATGCTCTATTGGTTCTGGACATGCTTCAATACCGATGAAAGGAGGCGTTGGAGTATAGGTATAGCTTTGTAGCTGTATTGGACTAGCACTATTTGCAAAGTCAATTTTATCTGGTAACGCAGCTAAAAATTGAATGACCCCACTAGGCTGTGGTGTTGGAGAATATAAGTAGGCGATATTAACTGTGTTTATCGCAGATACTGCAATTGATGAACTATACGATGATAACGACATATTTTGTGTTGATGCTATTTGTTGCCAGCCAACGGATGGCTGGCTAAACATATAACGATAAATTGCTAGTGATGAAGAGCCTTGATAAGAAAGGTAGAGATTGCCTACTTGATCACTGGTAAAACCAACGTTATTTGCTCGTCCATTAACCGATGGCGCAGACGTTATTGAGTTCCAACCTGTTGCAACAGGTGTAACTGTTGGTGTCGGTGTTGGTGTCGGAGAAGTTGTTGGGTTTGGTACTGGAACTGGTGAGTTACCGACTGATCCGCCGAACGGAACACAGCTACTTATGATTAATGATATTGTCATTGCGGAGGTTAAATAGAAAATATGTTTGGGTTTTAAATTCATGAATCTTTACTCTATATTTGTATGAAACGCTGTCGTATCGTATGTTAATAAATGTTTTGGCACTGAGCCATTAATTTGAATATTATAGCATATGTATTTGAAAGGCTTGTTGTCTTCATAACAGGCTCACCTATTCTAGTGTAGTTGTGCTAAAATATGGGCGATTCTTATTTCACGAGGCGAATGATGCATAATCAATTTAATACTTTGTCAGAATTAACTACCCCAAGCGGGAAGTCTTATAAATACTACTCTTTACCTAAACTAGCTGCGGCTGGATTTAATCTTAAAAAGCTTCCGGTTTCGATCAGAATCGTTCTTGAAGCAGTGTTGCGTAACTACGACAACGTAAAAATTACTGAAGCACACATTCAACAATTAGCCAGCTGGGGTGCGAAAGCAGAGCGGGTTGATGAAATTCCTTTTGTGGTTGCGCGCGTAGTTTTACAAGATTTTACGGGTGTTCCGTTATTATGTGATTTGGCAGCGATGCGTACTGTTGCTGATAAATTGGGCAAAGATGCCAAAATTGTTGAACCATTGGTTCCAGTTGACTTAGTGGTTGATCATTCGGTGCAAATTGATTACTATGGTAATAAAAATGCCTTACGTGAAAATATGGAATTAGAGTTTGAGCGTAACAATGAGCGTTATCAGTTCATGAAGTGGGGTATGCAAGCTTTTGATACTTTTGGTGTAGTTCCTCCAGGTATCGGGATTGTCCATCAGGTGAATCTAGAGCATTTATTCCATGGCGTACAGTCTAAAGCTGGTGTAGTTTATCCAGATACTTTGGTTGGTACTGATTCACACACCACGATGATCAACGGTGTTGGTGTTGTTGGTTGGGGTGTTGGTGGAATTGAAGCCGAAGCTGGTATGCTTGGTCAACCAGTTTATTTCTTGACGCCTGACGTAGTTGGGGTTGAACTTAAAGGTAAATTAAACGAAGGTATTTTGGCAACTGATTTAGTGTTGACTATTACTGAAATGCTTCGTAAAGAAAAAGTTGTTGGTAAATTTGTTGAATTTTACGGTGAAGGCGCGGCAAGTCTGTCAGTTACTGATCGTGCAACAATTGCGAATATGGCACCAGAATACGGTGCAACTATGGGCTTCTTCCCAGTAGATAGCGAAACAGTGCGTTTCATGCGTGCAACTGGACGTAGTGAAGAAGATTGTGAATTATTTGAACAATATTTTAAAGCTCAGGAATTATTTGGTATTCCTAATGCCGGTGAAATTGAATATACCAAAGCTTTATCCCTAGATTTATCGTCAATCAAGCCATCATTGGCAGGACCAAAACGTCCACAAGATCGAATCGAATTAGATAAAATGGGTTCAACATTTAATTCATTGTTTGTTAAACCAATTGCTGATAATGGCTTTAACAAACAAGAAAGCCAGTTAACTGAGCGTTATCCAACTAAAGCTGGAATTGATATTGGTAATGGTGATGTGCTGATTGCTGCAATTACATCATGTACTAATACCTCTAATCCAAGCGTATTGCTAGCTGCGGGTTTATTGGCTAAAAAAGCGGTTGAAAAAGGTCTTAAAGTTCATCCACGAGTTAAAACTTCGCTAGCGCCTGGTTCACGGGTAGTAGCCGATTATTTACAAAAAGCTGGTTTACAAGAGTATTTAGATCAATTAGGCTTCAATATCGCAGCTTTTGGTTGTACTACTTGTATCGGTAATGCAGGTGATTTACGTCCTGAATTTAACGAAACGATTGTTGACAAAGATGTGATTGCATGTGCTGTATTATCTGGTAACCGTAATTTTGAAGCGCGGATTCATCCAAATATCAAAGGTAATTTCTTAGCGTCACCTCCATTGGTAGTGGCATTTGCTTTAACTGGTAAAGTTAATGTTGATTTAACTAAAGAACCAATTGGCAAGGGCAGTGATGGCAAAGATGTGTTCTTAAAAGACATCTGGCCAACTTCAAGTGAAATTGCAGCATTAATGCCATTAGCGCAAAATGCGGATACATTCAAACGCCTGTATCATGATTTAACTAAAGATCATGATTTATGGAATAATATCAAATCAGCTAACGGTAATGTTTATACTTGGCCAGATTCAAGCTATATCGCTGAACCACCATTCTTTGCAGATTTTGCGATGACTTACGGTGATATCCATGATATTAAAGCTGCGAAACCATTGTTGATTTTAGGTGATTCGGTTACAACTGATCATATTTCTCCAGCAGGTTCGTTTAAAGCGACTACCCCGGCAGGTAAATATTTGCTTTCGCGTGGTGTTGAAGTTAAAGATTTCAATTCTTATGGTTCTCGTCGTGGACATCATGAAGTAATGATGCGCGGAACTTTTGCCAATGTACGGATTAAAAATCTGATGATTCCAGCTGCGGCAGATGGTGCGCGAGTTGAGGGTGGTTATACACTATATAATGGTGCGCAAACTACTGTCTATGAAGCAGCAATGCAGTATGTAGCAACTAAAACTCCAACTATCGTGATTGCTGGTGAAGAGTATGGTACTGGTTCATCACGTGACTGGGCAGCTAAAGGCACCCAGTTATTAGGTGTTAAAGTGGTTATTGCTAAGAGCTTTGAGCGTATTCACCGTTCTAATTTGGTTGGAATGGGTGTTTTGCCATTGCAGTTTAAAGCTGGTGAATCAGCGGATAGCCTTGGTTTAACGGGTAATGAAACTTTTGATGTTTTAGGTATCAACAATGAGCTTAAAGCGCAACAAGATGTGACATTGCGCGTTACTTATGCCGATGGTAAGTCTAAAGATGTTATAGCATTATGCCGAATTGATACTCCGATTGAAGTTGAGTATTATCGTCATGGCGGAATTTTACCGTATGTATTACGTGAAATTCTTAGCAAATAGCATTTACTGAAGTTATAAAAACAACGCCGCATCACTTTTTGAAGATGCGGCGTTGTTTTATCTAGATGATTATTGGCTGAGAATGCTGTACCTTTATTTTATTATTATTTGGTGACTATGTTATGGAAGTTCTGTTAAACTCGTTGTTCTCAGTAGCCTTGGTGGTTTTTTTGGGCTATATTGCTGGGAAAAGCAATTTAATCCGCAAAGAAAATGATCACAGTCTAAATATTTTCATTTTGAATTTTAGTTTACCGATTTTGCTATTTATTGCTTCGGCAACATCTAAACCAGAAGAACTTTTGAACTGGCGCATGGGTGGGGCGTTTGTTGTTAGTTTAATGGGTATCTATTTTCTGGTTTTGCTAATTAATCGATTAGCGTTCAAGCGCTCACTTGCCCGTAGTGCCGAAACAGCATTTGTTTGTGGTTATCCCAACACTGCCTTTTTGGGTATTCCGTTGATGATGGCTATTGTTGGGATGCCCTCGATGCTTCCGATTGTGGTTAGTAATATCATTGTTGGTGTAATTATGATTCCGCTAACTCTAATATTAATTGAAATCGGTCTTGTTAACAAAGAACGTGTAAATTTTAAGCATATCGGTATCAGGATTCTCAAAAACCCGTTAATTTTTATGCCAATAATAGGTATTTTAGTTTCATTTTTTCATTTGCCAATACCCAAGGCGATTGAATCTGCAGCGCATTTAATCGGAGGAACTACTTCAGGAGTTTCGCTGTTTACACTTGGATTAATTATGTCACGGTTTAAAATTCAGCTAAGTGCAATCAGTGTTTTGAATATCTTTTTTAAAAATTTGCTTCATCCAATAATCATGATTGGTGTCGTTCATCTTTTTGGTATCACAGGTTTGCTTGCTAAGGAATTAATTATCTTGTGCGCGATGCCTACCGCGGTAACCGCAACGATTTTCAGTATTACCTTTGAGCTTGATAAGGTGGAAAATGTAAGTAGTACCATTTTCGGTACGATATTTTCTCTAGTTACGCTCTTTGGATTTCTCTACTACTTACATTTTTAAAATTATGGCATCATTTTACTATTTTTGTATTGCCCCGTCTCTTATCTGACTTTTCAAGCTGACGGGTTCGGAATATTTAGCATGTTTTTTGCTACGGCTTCCGCTACTTCAATCCCATCAATGCCAGCAGATAAAATTCCACCTGCATAGCCAGCACCTTCACCAGCAGGGTAGAGTCCGCGAGTATTAATACTCTCAAAGCTTGTATCGTCACGTTTGATTCTTACTGGCGAGGAAGTGCGTGTTTCTACACCGGTAAAAATTGCATCTTTCATTGAAAAACCGCGGATTTTCTTATTAAACTCGGGAATTGCTTCGCGAATTGCTTCAATCGCATAGTTTGGCAATGCATCTGCTAAATTACCCAGTTTTACGCCCGGTTTATAAGATGGTATGACGCTACCTAATTCTTTTGAGGGCTTATTGGCTAAAAAATCGCCAATTAGCTGGGCTGGAGCGCAATAATTATTGCCACCCAAGATAAACGCTTTGGCTTCCAGTTGACGTTGAAGCTCGATTCCAGCCAGTGGGTGCGCGCTTGGAAAATCCGCTGGCGTAATTCCAACAACAATCGCTGCATTGGCATTACGTTCATTACGTGAATATTGGCTCATCCCGTTGGTTACCAAGTGTTCTGGCTCGGAGGCCGCAGCAACTACTGTACCGCCTGGGCACATACAGAAGCTATACACCGAGCGACCATTAGCGGCATGATGCACTAAACGATAATCTGCAGCACCTAAGAGCGGATGTCCAGCATTTTTACCTAAGCGAGCAGTATCAATGATTGATTGTGGATGCTCAACCCGAAAACCGATTGAGAATGGTTTAGCCTCAATATAAACTCCGCGTTCAAAGAGTACTTTAAATGTATCACGTGAACTATGTCCCAGCGCCATTACTACATGATTACTCCGAATTTCACTACCATCGGCAAGCACTACTCCGCGAATCTGACGTATACCATCTTGTTCATCAACCAAAATATCACTAACCTTGTGTTCAAAGCGGATTTCACCACCTAAATCAATGATGTTTTGGCGCATTTTTTCAACCATTCCAACTAAGCGGAATGTACCAATATGCGGACGATTAACATAGACGATTTCTTCCGGTGCGCCAGCTTTGACAAATTCTTCAATTACCTTACGTCCTAAATAACGCGGATCACGAACTTGGCTATATAATTTGCCATCCGAGAACGTTCCCGCGCCACCTTCTCCGTACTGAACATTTGATTCAGGATTAAGTGTATTTTTGCGCCATAAGCCCCAAGTATCTTGAGTGCGTTCACGAACTTCTTTACCGCGTTCAAGCACGATTGGTTTAAATCCCATTTGTGCTAAAATAAGCGCTGCAAAAACACCGCAAGGACCAAAGCCAACTACCAATGGGCGTTCACTTAGATTAGCCGGAGCTTTGCCGACATAATGATAGCTCATATCGGGGGTTGGACAAATATGCCGCTCATTGCGCAGTTTTTTAGCAACAGTAGCTTCGTTAGTCACATTAACATCGACAATATAAATTAAGCACATTGCAGAACGGCGAGCATCATAGCTGCGTTTGTAAATAGTGTAACTCAACAGTTCCGCTGGTTTGATGGCTAATTTATAGCAAATTGCATCGGCTAATTCTTGCTCGCTATGATCTAAGTCCAGTTTAATTTCTGAAACACGTAACATTTTAATTCCTATTTTATTTGTAAATACTCACCCATAACTGCCACAATATGCTGTAAGAGTTAGGAACAAGGCGACGTAGTGTACATGAGAAGTACATGAGGAGCCTTGTGACGACGCTATTACTGCATAGGGTGAGCAGTTACTTTTATTTAATGACTACTTCACCGATAAGACTATGCATTTTAGCTTCGGTAACCGTCACTTCAATAATTTGTTTCATCATCCGTGGATTACCTGCAAATACTACTAGTTTGTTATTCTCGGTGCGTCCAGTCATTAATTCAGGATGTTTTTTGGAGTAACCATCAACCAAGATTTTGTGGACTTTGCCAACCATTTGTTTGCTGATTTCAAATTGCTGCTCTTCAAGGCGCTTTTGTAACCGTTGCAGGCGCGCTAATTTAACCTCATGTGGAGTTTCATCTTTAATCTCGGCAGCAGGCGTACCTGGGCGCGGTGAGAAAATAAAACTGAAGCTCACGTCATAACCAATATCTTCGATTAACTTCATGGTTTTTTCAAAGTCTTCATCGGTTTCACCAGGGAAGCCGACAATAAAATCTGAAGAAAATGAGATGTCCGGACGCAATGCACGAACTTTGCGTAGTACGGATTTATACTCTAAGCTGGTATAACCACGTTTCATTGCGGCTAAGATTCGATCCGAGCCACTTTGCACTGGTAAATGCAAATGAGAAACTAATTTGGGCAATTTGGCATAACAATCAATAATTCGTTGCGTCATTTCAGTTGGGTGTGAAGTTGTATAGCGAATACGTTCGATTCCCGGGATTTCATGAACAAATTCTAACAGCATCGCAAAATCGGCAATTTCGCCATTTGCCATTTTACCGCGGTAAGCATTCACATTTTGCCCAAGGAGATTAACTTCTTTAACACCTTGTAATGTCAATTTAGCAATCTCGGTTAATACATCCTCAAATGGACGGGAAATTTCTTCGCCACGAGTGTAGGGTACTACGCAATAAGTGCAGTATTTTGAGCAGCCTTCCATAATTGAGACAAAGGCACTCGCTCCTTCAACTTTGGCTGCTGGCATATTATCAAATTTTTCAATTTCAGGAAAGCTGATGTCAACTTGCGATTTACCAGTTCTACGTTTCTCCTGAATTAACTCTGGAATCCGATGCAGAGTTTGCGGACCAAATACCATATCGACATAAGGTGCGCGTTTTACAATTACGTCACCTTCTTGTGATGCAACGCAACCACCCACGCCGATAATTAAGTCTGGGTTTTTCTGTTTAAGGTGTTTAACTCGTCCCAAATCTGAAAATACTTTTTCTTGAGCTTTTTCGCGAATTGAGCAGGTATTGAATAAAATCACTGCTGCATCGTCTGGGTTATCGGTTAATTCGTAGCCTTCAAATTGTTTGAGTACGTCCGCCATTTTGTCTGAATCGTATTCGTTCATCTGGCAGCCATAGGTTTTAATATGAACTTTTTTTGTCATGTTGTTATTTCTATATAAATTAGTTTATTAAGGCATTATTATAGACTATTTTGTCTGATAAATTGAGACTCATGATTTTTAATAGTTATCCGATTGTGACAAATTGTTTATTAAAACAATAACCGTCTGTATCATAGCTACTTAACTAAAGTAAGCAACCGTGCAGTACGCTATAATAACGGTATAAATAATCAATAATTCTGACTTAGCTGTACTAAAATTCAGGGGATGATGGAAAGTTTATCTAATAAAATTGATTTAAATTTAATTTGAGGTATTGATGAATAACAAAATAAAATTTTTAGGTGCTTGGTTTTTTGCTTCTTTGGCGATTAATGCCTATGCTAGCGTAGTTAGTGAACCCAGACCAATTGTTGAGATAAAAAATGGGAAGCTACAAGGAGTAGAAAGTAAAGGAATGGTAGCCTTTAAAGATATTCCATATGCGGCACCTCCGCTTGGTGCGCTCCGTTGGCGCCCTCCTCATCCAGCCATAGATTGGAGTGGTGTTCGTGATGCGAGCACATTTGGTAAAGCCTGTCTTCAACCGTTAATAAAAGGGCTTAATGATGAATTAGCCCCAGGTACTGAAGATTGTTTGAAGCTAAATGTGTATACACCAAAGACAGATAAGAAGAAGCTTCCTGTAATGGTCTGGTTTCATGGTGGAGGTCTTGTTGAAGGCTCTGCTTCTGAGCCATACTATCAGCCAACTGGGTTGGTTAAAGAAGGAGTTGTAGTTGTTACGGTTGATTATCGTCTGGGTAAATTAGGTTTTTTTGCACCTAAGGAACTAAGTCAAGAGGCAAAAAATAATGGTGAACCTGTTGGAAATTATGGCACTATGGATCAAATATATTCATTGAAATGGGTTCACGATAATATTGCGGCATTTGGTGGTGACCCAGACAATGTAACGATTTTTGGGCAGTCGGCTGGTGGGAGGAGCGTCACTTGGTTAATGACATCACCAGCAGCTAAGGGGTTATTTCACAAAGCTATCGCACAAAGTGCTCAACAGTTGCCGCTAAGAGATCAGACCCAACAAAAATTTGGCATGATTTCGGAAGAGTCTTTGGAAGCTAAATATATTCAAACATTGGGTGTAAAGACGCTTCAAGAACTCAGAAAGCTACCTGCTGACAGACTGTTAGTTACGCCAAAAGAATTTCAAGATGGTGAGTTTGGGGGAGCTTTTGTTGATGGTAAAATCATCGTAGGTGATCCTGTTCGCTTGTTTGCTGCAGATAAGCAATATAATATTCCATTTATGATCGGAACCAATTCGTGGGATGCCAGTTATTTTGTTTCAGGACAACCACCAGTTGATGCCTATTTGAAGAAAATGGGAGAAGATCCACGGATGATCGAAAGTCTCTATTCCACTTTCAGCGAGAAATGTGTGCTCTCAGCCGAAATTATGGCGGATGGTTGGTATTTGGGGGCGAGTAAACTCTTGGCAAGTGATGCCAATAAATACGCTCCGAGCTATGTTTATTATTTTGATTATCTAACGCCCAATATTCGTGCTTCACACATTGGTGCGGCTCATACTTTTGAATTACCCTATGTTTTTGGAGATCTTGATACTGTTTTATTAGCTCCAGCAAAGCCAGAGTCTGCAGCTAATCGCTGTGAGTATATCAATCAAGCATCAAATAGCTTAAAACAGCGCGGTGAGTGGTCAAGTTATTGGTACCCCACAACTGAACCATGGAGTAAAGAAGATCAATCTATTTCTGTACAGCTGACCAAAAGTTGGGCTTCTTTTGCCAAAACTGGTAATCCTAATTATGGCGCCAAAGAAGTCTGGCCAAGGTATGAGCTCAATCATGATGTAATTAGAGTATTTAACAATAGTAATGAAAGTATGGCTAAAAACTTAAAAAGTGAGAGGGTAAATTATCAACTCAAAGCGATTCGATCAATGTATCAAACACCATAATATTTGATATACTTAATAAGCTTCATTATACTGGGGCGTTGATTTACGCCCCACGTACAACTGATAGGTTCCGTTGTAAATTACCTAGCAGTATTTTCAATCTGTTTGAATATACATTAAATAATTCTATCGTTGCTCAATCATCTTATTCATCTAGTGAGCTATTGACTCTTTTTTACGCTGATGGTTCTTATACCATAGCATCTAGGTTCTCATCTTTGCCAGTAGACATTTTATCTATTGTGCTCAATGGCAAATAAGCCTTAAAATAACGCAATTAGGATAATCTGGGAATAAAATAATGAAAAAAATTGTTAATAATCTTGACAAATTGCCTGTTGCTGTATCAGGGCTAGCTCTGGGTACTGCGGGGATTGGTAATGTATTAGCTCTTGAAGTATCTTCAAGTTTGCGCTATGTTTGTGCGACAATTGCACTAATAATCTTATTGCTAGTTACGATTAAAAAATTGGCTCATCCAAAATTACTTTGGAATGAGATTGCGCATCCTGTTTTGGGGAGCTTTATTCCTGCTTTTGATATGTGTTTGATGATTATCGCGGATGTTGTAACTAATTTTTCGTTACTTGGCGGACAAATTTTATGGTGCTTTGCAATTATTCTTCACATCGGATTTGCTGGTAGCTTTCTTTATCACCGCTTTCGTGATTTTGACTTAAATCATATGTTGCCTAGTTGGTATGTGCCACCAGTTGGGATTGTGGTTGCTTGTGTAACTGGTTCTCATATGGAAATGGGCACTGTTTCTCATGTGATTTTTTATGTCGGATTTATTGCCTATATAATAATGCTACCAGCTATGATGTATCGTCTGGTTTTTGGTGATCGGATTGGCGATGCTCAACTACCTTCATTTGCAATTATGGGTGCTCCCGCAAGTTTATGTTTAGCTGGATATTTAACTGCCTTTAGCGATCCTAATGCAACATTAGTAGGGTTTCTATTGGCATTAGCATTGATGATGACCTCATTAGTAATTTTATCTATGATTCGGATTAACCATTTTAGAATCGCTTTTATTCCAATTTACGCGTCGTTTACGTTCCCTCTGGCAATTGGCTCAACAGGGTTGATCAAATACTCTCATTTTGTTGGAGCTAATACCGATAACGCTAAATTTTGGCACTTGCTGGGACAAGCCGAAATGATACTTGCGGTTGTAGTTATTCTTTGGGTTTTGGTTAATATGACGCGTCATGTTATGAAGAATGTAATTTTGGTTAGGTAGTTTTTATAAGTCACTAGAGGGTGCTTCGCGATCGCACAAAGCTCTTTAATTTTAGGTTGATTTTGCACAAATATGCAAATATAATTGAGTAGTTATGTTATAAAAAAACTCAGGGGATTAACCCTGAGTCTTTTTTAGTTCTGTGGCAATCTTGCGATTCCTAAGTCAGTTAATTGCTTATCATCGACCTCATTTGGTGCACTGGTAAGTAAACATTGCCCCTTGGTAGTTTTAGGGAATGCAATCACATCGCGGATTGATTCAGCTTTACACATCATCGAAGCAATTCGATCTAAACCAAATGCAATTCCACCATGTGGCGGTGCGCCAAATTGTAAATTATCTAATAAAAAGCCAAATTTATTTTGAGCTTCTTCTTTACTGATTTTTAGCGCATCAAACACTTTAGATTGAATATCTGAACGATAAATCCGGATTGAACCACCACCAAGTTCCCAGCCATTTAGCACGATATCATAAGCTTTAGCCAGACATTCGGCAGGATTGGTGGTTAGTTTGTCAATATGTTCATCTTTGGGTGAGGTAAACGGATGATGACAAGCTACATAGCGATCAGCTTCATCGTCATATTCAAACATCGGGAAGTCAACCACCCACAAAGGCTTCCATTCGCCAACTGCTAAACCTTTTTCATGACCGACTTTTAGGCGTAATGCACCCATTGCTTCGTTGACCACTTTAGCGCGATCGGCACCAAAGAGGATAATTTCACCATTTTGGGCATTCGTAGCATTAACGATAATACTCAGATCCTCAGCTGACAAAAATTTAACTACTGGAGATTGTAAGCCTTCTTCATTTAGCTTGCTAACATCATTAACTTTGATATAAGCTAAACCTTTTGCACCATAAATACCAACAAATTTAGTTAATTCATCAATTTCTTTGCGCGATAACGTAACTGAACTTGGTAGTTTTAAAGCTACAATCCGACCATCAGCACGATTAGCTGCATCATTGAAGACTTTAAAACCACAATTTTTAAGTTGTGTAGTTAAATCAACAAATTTTAAATCTTCCAGACGCAAATCAGGTTTATCCGAACCGTAATAATACATCGCATCGGCATAAGTCATTACCGGAAACTCTGGTAATTCAACATCTAGGACTTTTTTAAATGCTTGACGAATCAGGCGCTCAGCCATCTCGCGAATTTCCATTTCACTTAAAAATGAAGTTTCAATATCGACCTGAGTAAATTCAGGTTGACGATCAGCACGTAAATCCTCATCACGGAAACAACGTACGATTTGGTAGTATTTATCAAAACCAGCAACCATTAGTAATTGTTTAAATAACTGTGGTGATTGAGGTAGGGCATAAAATTGACCTTTGTGTACCCGTGACGGCACTAAGAAATCACGAGCACCCTCTGGTGTTGAACGTGTTAAAAATGGTGTTTCAATATCCAAGAAACCTTCATCATTTAAGAAACAACGAATTTCATGACTAAGTTTGGTACGTAGCATGATATTGTTGCGCATTTTTTGCCCACGCAAATCAATAATCCGATGTGCCATGCGATTCATCTCGCTAACGCTCTCATCATCAACTAAAATCGGAGTAGGAATTGCGGTATTTAAAATCGTAATGCTGCTTGCCAGTACTTCAATATTACCAGTTTTTAGGTCTTTATTTGGATTAGGGCGCGAACGAACTATTCCAGTTACTTCTACGACATATTCGTGTTTTAATTCATCGGCATTACTAAAGCAGCTACTATCAGGTTCTGCTACAACTTGTAATAATCCCTCGCGATCGCGAAGATCAAAAAAGATTAAACCACCTAGGTCACGCCGGCGATGTACCCAGCCTTTAACCGTAACTTGCTGATTAAGGTAATCATCGGTGATTAGTCCACAATAATTAGTTCTTTGCATTAAAGTAAATTCCTTGTTATATTCTGTTGCATTTTAACAATAAAGTACATATTTTATCATGTTATTGTGTGCTAAATTTTAGGTATTTCCAATTAGATATGCTATAATTTGACGGTATGATTTATCAAATAATGAGTGTGCTCTTTATAGATTGTTCACTGTGACTTATAGTATAAATTATCATTATGTTTAACCTTTATTTATCTATGGATTTATTAATGAATAAAAAATTATTTATTGCTGGCTTAGATTGGGCAATCAATACCGACGAATTAAAAACTATTTTTGAACAATTTGGTACTGTTATTTATGCTAAAGTAGTAACAGATGAGAATCAGCGTAGTCGCGGATTTGGTTTTGTTGAAATGTCAACTCATGAAGAGGCTTTGGCTTGTTTAGAAAATTTAAATGCCAGCGTACAAAGAAAACGTCAGATTGTCGTTAAGTGGAAAGAAGAAAAAGCTCGTCCGCCACGTGGTGAATAAGGACTAGAGTATGCCCAGAGAGTTTCGCTGGGTTTTTTTATGCCTTGTATTCCATATTTACAGCAGATATGTTACACTAACGCCCTCATCTTTTGCATCCGTAGCTCAGTTGGATAGAGTGTCAGTTTCCGAAACTGAAGGTCACAGGTTCGATCCCTGTCGGGTGCACCAAATATATTCCGTACTGCCTCAGTTTTCTAAAATATAATTCTTCACTTCAGGGTGTTAGAGTTGGTTACTTCTTTTTATCTAATCTAAAGTAGTGATTGGAGTTGCAAAATGATTCTACTCAGCTCATATAATAGCAAAGTCACTTCCCACATATATTAAAATATATCAGATAGTTAATGGTGTGGCACAATCCGAGACTTTAATTACCTTCATAATGTAACGTACATAATGTATAATCAGACATATGGTAAAATTTTGTTACCAATAAACTATCTATAGTTTGAAACTATCAAATGTATAACTATTATTAATTGCAACTAATATGCTATTCAGTAATAATAATGCCATCGTTAATCTTAAAAAGGAGTGGTTATGACAACTCAAGGTAAATGTCCGGTAATGCATGGTGCAAACACTGAAACAGGTAATAACGTAATGGAATGGTGGCCAAAGTCACTAAACCTTGATATATTACATCAACATGACGTCAAAACTAATCCTATGGGAGGTTCATTTAAGTATCAGGAAGAACTAAAGAATCTTGATGTCGCAGCGCTTAAAAATGATCTAAAAACATTAATGACTGATAGTCAAGAATGGTGGCCTGCCGATTGGGGACACTACGGTGGTTTAATGATCCGGATGGCATGGCACTCAGCCGGGACTTATCGGATTGCTGATGGACGTGGCGGTGCGGGGACTGGAAATCAACGCTTTGCGCCACTTAATTCATGGCCAGATAATGTCAATCTAGATAAAGCACGCCGACTTTTATGGCCAATCAAGAAGAAATATGGCAATAAAATCAGCTGGGCGGACTTAATGATCCTTGCAGGGACCATGGCTTACGAGTCAATGGGTTTACAAACCTTTGGCTTTGCTTTTGGGCGAGAGGATATTTGGCATCCAGAAAAAGATATTTACTGGGGTTCAGAAAAACAATGGTTGCAGCCTAGTGGTGGTGAAGGTAGTCGCTATTCAGGTGAACGCGATCTGGCTAATCCGCTAGCTTCGGTAATGATGGGACTTATCTACGTTAATCCAGAAGGTGTTGATGGCAAACCTGATCCACTTAAAACCGCACATGATGTCCGAGTAACTTTTGCCCGTATGGGAATGAATGATGAAGAAACCGTTGCTCTTACTGCTGGTGGACATACCGTAGGAAAAGCTCATGGCAATGGTGATGCAGCCAAGCTGGGTGAAGCACCGGAAGGGGCTAATATTGAAGAACAAGGACTTGGTTGGATCAATAATTCCTCACGAGGAATTGGGCGAGATACGGTAAGTAGCGGGCTTGAAGGAGCATGGACAACTAATCCGACTAAATGGGATAATGGCTATTTTCACCTATTATTAAACCACGACTGGGAACTCAGGAAAAGCCCGGCTGGCGCATGGCAATGGGAACCTGTTAATATAAAAGAAGAAGATAAACCTGTAGATGTCGAAGATCCATCAATTCGCTGCAACCCAATCATGACCGATGCGGATATGGCAATGAAGATTGATCCTGAATACCGTAAGATTGCCGAACGTTTTTATAACGATCAAAAGTATTTTTCAGAAACATTTGCTCGTGCATGGTTTAAACTAACCCACCGCGATATGGGACCAAAATCTCGCTATATTGGTCCGGATGTTCCAAAAGAAGATTTGATCTGGCAAGACCCAATCCCAGCAGGAAATAAACATTATGATGTTAATAGCGTAAAAGAAAAGATTATCAGTAGTGGTTTATCAATTTCTGAACGAGTTGCAACCGCATGGGATAGTGCCCGAACATTCCGTGGCTCTGATAAACGTGGTGGAGCAAATGGTGCTAGGATACGACTTGCCCCACAAAAAGACTGGGAGGGTAATGAGCCTACTCGACTTAATCGCGTTTTAACTATACTTGAGAAAATTGCCGCAGAGACTGGTGTAAGTATTGCTGATATAATTGTTTTAGCTGGAAATACTGCAATTGAAGAGGCTGCCAAAGCTGCTGGTTTTACTATTAACATTCCGTTTATTCCTGGACGTGGTGATGCTACGGCAGAAATGACGGATAATGAAGCTTTTGAGGTACTTGAACCTGTTGCGGATGGCTTTCGTAACTGGCTTAAATCCAATAATTATGTTGTAACTCCTGAAGAACTATTACTTGATCGTGCACAACTTATGGGATTAACTGCACAGGAAATGACGGTACTAATTGGTGGGATACGAGTACTTGGTGCCAATTATGGAAATAGCCCACAAGGAGTTTTTACTAATCAACAAGGTGTTCTTAGCAATGACTTTTTTATTACTCTTACCGATATGACTTATAGCTGGAAACCAACTGGTAAAAATTCGTATGATCTGGTTGAACGCAAAACTGGCTTAGCTAAATGGACTGCCAGTAGAGTAGATTTGGTATTTGGTTCAAACTCAATTCTGCGTGCTTACGCTGAGGTTTATGCACAAGACGACAGCAAAGAGAAATTTGTTAATGACTTTATTAGTGCTTGGAGTAAGGTTATGAATGCTGATCGTTTTGATCTTGGTTAACTATCTTGCTAATAAATAAAGTAGCTTAAGCTACTTTATTTATTAGCAACTCACTGATGTCAATATCCTGTAATACCTGAAGTTTAGTCAAGAAACTGGAAGAAAGATAGGAACTTTACATCGAAATATAAATTATTTCCCGAAGATAAAAATGAATAATCAAGAACTGAATTTATCAATAGGTTAAACAGCGTGCAAGCACTATGCACTAGAATTTATTTAACATGAAGAATGTCGGATTTTTGGTGACATTAAATGCAATATTTGTAGTAAAAGGAGTTTTTTAGAACTTACGGAGAATTAAATTATGATAATGAATAATAAGCTTGAATATGTTCTAACTTACGCAAGTGCCTTAGTAATATGATAAAATATAGGCGCTTTATTTTTATAAATTGTCTATAAGGATATCAAATGAATTTACATGAATATCAAGCTAAGGAATTGTTGGCACGTTATGGTTTACGTGTTCAAACCGGAGTTCTGGCAACCAGTGGGCATGAAGCGGCTGACGCTTATGACAAACTAGGTGGCAAATTTGCGGTAGTAAAAGCACAGGTGCATGCGGGTGGTCGCGGTAAAGCTGGTGGCGTAAAGGTAGTTAAATCACGTGATGAAGCACGCGAAGTTGCGGAGAGCTTGATCGGTAAAAATTTGGTAACCTATCAAACAGATGCTAATGGTCAACCAGTTAATTCAGTATATGTTTCTGAGGATTTATACCCAGTTTCACGTGAGTTATACTTAGGTGCAGTAGTGGATCGTTCGAGCCGTAGAGTAACTTTTATGGCATCAACCGAAGGTGGTGTGGAGATTGAGAAAGTTGCTCATGATACGCCTGAAAAAATTCTTAAAGTCGTAGTAGATCCATTGGTGGGATTACAACCATGTCATGCTCGAGAAGTTGCATTTCAACTTGGATTAAGTGGTGAACAAATTGCTAATTTTGTTAGAATGATGCTTGGTGCATATCAGGCTTTTGTTGAGAATGATTTTGCTTTATTTGAAATCAATCCATTGGCAGTTCGTGAAAATGGTGAATTGGTATGTGTTGATGCTAAGATTAACTTAGATTCAAATGCATTGTTCCGTCATGCTGATCTATTGGCATTACGTGATAAATCACAAGAAAATGAGCGTGAATTAAAAGCTTCTGAACATGATCTTAACTATGTTGCTCTTGAAGGTAATATTGGTTGTATGGTAAATGGTGCTGGTCTTGCAATGGCAACTATGGACATCATTAAATTATACGGCGGTCAACCTGCAAACTTCCTTGATGTTGGTGGTGGTGCTACTAAAGCGCGCGTTATTGAAGCCTTTAAATTAATTTTAGCTGATAGCAATGTAAAAGCAGTATTGATTAATATTTTTGGTGGAATTGTACGCTGCGATATGATTGCTGAAGCGATTATTGATGCAGTAAAAGAAGTTAATGTAACTGTACCAGTAGTTGTACGCCTAGAAGGTAATAATGCAGAATTAGGTTCTAAATTATTGAAAGAATCTGGCTTAGCACTGATTCCTGCTGAAGGTTTAGCTGATGCAGCACAAAAAGTTGTAGCAACTTTAAAATAACTGCGCTTACGTAGTAAAGACCCAATAAATTAATAAGGATTTAAGATGAGTGTTTTAGTTAATAAAAATACCAAAGTTTTAGTACAAGGTTTTACTGGTAAAAACGGTACTTTTCATTCTGAGCAAGCAATTGCTTATGGTACTAAAGTAGTTGGTGGTGTTACTCCTGGTAAAGGTGGCAGTCAACATTTAGGTTTGCCAGTTTTTAATACGATGAATGAAGCTGTGCGCGAAACGCAAGCTGATGCTTCAGTTATTTATGTTCCTGCACCGTTTGTGTTGGATTCAGCTGTTGAAGCGATTGATGCTGGTGTAGCCTTGATTGTGATTATTACTGAAGGCGTGCCAACTTTAGATATGTTAAAAGTTAAGCGTTACGCAGAATCTAGTGGTTCACGGATTATCGGACCAAATTGCCCAGGTATTATTACTCCAGGTGAGTGTAAAATCGGAATTATGCCGGGTCATATTCATCTACCAGGTAAAATCGGGATTGTTTCGCGTTCTGGCACTTTGACTTATGAAGCAGTAGCACAAACTACTAAATTAGGTCTTGGTCAGTCAACTTGTATCGGTATTGGTGGTGATCCGATTCCTGGTACTTCACATATTGATTCATTAAAATTGTTCCAAGAAGATCCACAAACTGAAGCGATTATTATGATCGGTGAAATTGGTGGAACTGCCGAAGAAGAAGCTGCTGAATACGTAAAATCTCATGTAACTAAACCTGTGGTTGGTTATATTGCTGGGGTTACTGCTCCTGCTGGTAAACGTATGGGACATGCGGGTGCAATTATTTCTGGTGGTAAAGGTACTGCAGAAGAAAAATTCGCAGCTTTTGAAAAAGCTGGAATCGCTTATACTCGTTCGCCTGCAGAACTAGGTACAACCATGTTAGAATTGTTGAAATCTAAAGGTATGATCTAAGTTTCAGCTTAAAGCTGGTTAAGTTAGCCTCTGAAAGCCCACCAATTATGGTGGGCTTTTTTATATTCACATGAGTTCAAAGGGCATAGGGGTTATTTGGGTGGTAAATGTTTGGGTGGGAATATTTGCCGTTGATGAGCTACGAATAATTGGGCTATAATCAAACTTTTCTTGAAATAACTAAGCTTGAAAGGGTGTCTCGTGTTTAATAGTGTTTCTCGTAAGCTTGTGTTAGCGTTAACTTTGTCTGCGGCACCATTTACATATGCTAGTGAAATCTCATATGAAGATAATGAGAGTGAAGTAAAATTGAGTGATGATGTTGATAAGACTCGTGATGATTATTTTGACAATGATGTTGGAGTTTTGATTGAAGAAGAAGAGATTAAACAGCTTAAACAATCATATATTTCACCATATAATTATTTACAAGATCCAATTGCTTTAAACATGGGCTCAAGTGCTAAAGCTGAATCAACTGGAACATTTCATCTGGGTACTAGTTTTATCGCTGGGATGAATAGTCCAATGAATGGGCAGAACACTGCGATTAATACTAATATTGTTCAGGTTTGGGGACAAACTGAACGCTTTGGTGGTTTTGCTTTAGGTGGTGCTGGGACTGCAGTTGTCAATTTCCGCCAGATCGGACAACCAAATACCTTTAGTACGACATCAGTCTTTTCCCCGAGTCAAGCATATATTGATTATCAGTATAGCAATAAACTAGATATTGTTGCTGGTAATATTCTTATTTCTACACCGTGGGTTAATAGTTTTGGCTCAAATCCGGGAGCTACCTATGCGATGGGGAATAATTCCTATCAAGCAGCATTAGTTAATGTTCAAGCACTACCAAGCTTATTAATAACTGGGTTTAGTGCATGGAATTATACCCAATATCCAAATAACTGGGGTAATCAGCAAACGTATTACAATAATGGTGGTGTGCTAGCTAGCATCGGAAGTACTCCAACTAATGGACCAAGTGGGCTTGGTTTAACTTGGAATCCTGTGGATAGTTATTCAGGGCAATTATGGCTATATAATTTTGCGGATTATGCCAAAATGATTTATGCTGATAATAGTTATCATGTAGCTGTAGCAAGTGAAGTTAGCTTTGATTTTGGTTTGCAAGGTTTTATGCAATCCTCATCTGGTTCAGCTATTACAACCCAATTTCCATTACCTGGACAAACTACACCTGCTGGAGTAATTGCGAGTAATGGTGTTGGGGGTAGGATAGCTCTAAATGTAGCCAATAACACTACCAGCATTTCATATAATAATATTTTTGGTTCGAGTGGCTCGTTTTTGAATGGCGGAATGGTGACACCTTATACTTATGGTATGGAAGTTGATCCGCTCTATACAACCCCTGCGTTGACATCCTTAGCAGAGCTTGGTTCTGGTTATGCTTACACCTTGCGCAATAGTACTTCGTTTATGGATAACTCACTAAAATTTAATCTATCAATGTCACAGTTTTTTGTCAATCAGGTTTATGTTGGACAAGCAACAAATGTAACTGAGTATGATGCATCGCTGTTGTACCGAATTCCTCATACCAATATGAATGTCTGGACGCGTTTGGTCTATCTCGAGCAACCTGATAATGTCGGTGGTAATATGCTGCAACCACGGCTTATTTTTAACTGGACATACTAAGATTAGCTTACCCATGTTTTTATATAGTTGTGTAATTAATGGTTTTAGCTTAGAATCTCGTCTATCAAGTTTAACTTCTTAATCTTTTAGAGAGTCCAAGCAGATGAAAACATTATATCGCGGTAAAATTTTTACATTTAATCAATCAGCTAATTTACAAAATTTACAAGGTGTGATTCCTGATGCCTTGTTTGTAAATGATGAGCGCTTCACGTTTCTACGGGATGGAGCAATTATTGTTGAGAATGGTAAAATTAGTGCGGTTGGCGATTATAATGAGATTAGTTCTCTATTAAGCTCGGAAGATAAAACTGTTGATTATCGCGGTAAACTAATTACACCAGGATTTATTGATACCCATATTCATGCAACTCAGACTTCAAGTGTAAGTGCTTATGGGGAAAAATTATTAACTTGGTTAGATAATTATGTTTTTCCAAGTGAAGTTGCGTTTAATAGTGAGCAATCAGGTCGTCGTGAATATGACATTTTATTAAAACAATTATTTAAAAATGGTACGACTTCAATTTGTGCATATTTACCAACCTCGTATGATGGTGCCGATTTGATTTTTGAAATGACCGATAAATATAATATGCGGGTAATCATGGGAAATACTATCATGACTGACGGTAATGCTAAGTTAATTACCAACCCGCAAACCAGCATGAAAATTAGTGAAAAGCTCTATAATAAATGGCATGGTGTCAATCGTTCATCATATGCTTTAACACCACGTTTTGCCTTGAGTTGTACCGATGAAACATTAGGTTTATGCCGTGAATTTATGGAGTCGCATCCTGATTCATACGTGCAAAGCCATTTATGTGAAAATATCAATGAGATTGCTGATACGGTAGCTAAATTCTCATGGGCGAAGGATTATCTGGAAGTATATGAGAAATCTGGTTTAGTGAATGCGCGTTCGATTTATGGACATTGCATCCATTTATCAGAGAGTGAATGGAGTCGGATGGTCGAAAAACAAGCGATTTTTGCTAATTGTCCGGTGAGTAATAATTATCTAGGAAGCGGTCTGTTTAATTATCAAAAAGCAGTGCAACTAGATGCTAAGCTTACTCTGGCAACTGACTGGGGTGCTGGTAATACTTTGTCTATGCTCCGTGTTATGGATGATGCGTACAAAGTTGCAATGCTTAATTCTTTCAAATTAGAAACTTTAACTCGCTGGTATTCTTCTACTTTAGGTGCGGCAAAAGCTTTAGGCATCGGACAATATATTGGTAGTCTTGAAGTTGGTAAAGAAGCTGATTTTATTGTGCTTGATCCCGCGCAAAATGAATTGTTAAATTACCGTTTGGAAAGTAGCTTTGATTTGTTGGATTATTTATTTTCACTAAGTTCGTTGGGTGATGACCGGATTGTTGCCGCAACTTATGTTTATGGTAATAAAGTTCATGGTGAATAATTTCATCTACTTACATGAAAATTGATTAGCTTTCAAATCATGAATAAAAAAGGCACTATGAAAATAGTGCTCTTTTTGTTTAAATAACTGAATTTTTATCAATCATCAATTTTGCAATAATCTAATTTACTTTCAATAAAGTTACATTTCATATCATAGCTATGCTGTGCTGAAGCATAAAATTCCAGCTCTGTTTCTACTTTGCCATTATGGTGATCGTGATCTACATCATATGGTTTGCAATATTTAGTGATATCCCCAATGGTAGAACTTGTTTTTACTTGATAACTACCGCACATGATTTTTTCCTGTTGCAGGTTAGCTAGTCGATCGGCAAAAACGATGCTAGCGTTGATTGATAAAAGTGCGAAGATGATTTTTTTCATTGTGTAATTCCTTCTAAATATAAAGTTATGTAAACCTGCGACGCTATTACTGCATAGAGTGAGCAGTTACCTGTAAACTACATGTTTTATAATTAAGATTGTAGCATTTGTGCCCAACGATTAGCAATAAACATTTTTGTTTATTGCACATTTCAACTATTTAGATATATCAATTGTGATTTAACGTCTTATCAATGCCCATATTTGCTAAAGGTAGTGGCTGTTAAGTATTTAAAATAAACATAAGCATGTTGTTATATGAGAAAATTATAGTAATTACTATTTTTAAAAATATACTCATAGTATTTGATTTTTGGGCGCGAAGGATTGATAAAAAAGACGACGCAGTGTAGCCAAAACTACATAAGGAGTCTTTTTTGAAATCCGACAAAGTCCAAGATTCAAAGACGAAGAGTATATAAACATGGAATTACGATATGCTCTCACGTAGCTTAATACCGAATATACCAGTTGGTAAAGCACGGCGCTTATATGTTTTAGCGCTGGGGTTAGTTATGGAGTATACGTGTTTATTATTAATTTTATTTAATCAACGCCGATTGGCTTTGACGGTTTTTTGCACGGATGAAAAGTATCCTGCCATAGTTTACTTTGAGCTGATTTTTGGCGGTGTTTATCTGCTGAGCAATCTAATCGTTCTTTTTGCAGTGAAATCCAAATTAATTAGTAAGTTAGTACATAAACCACAGCATATAATTTATTCCGCTACTACGCTGTGCGCGTTCTTTTTTATGATGCTTTTACTAACTCCACAAATCTTTATTCTTCGGTTTAGTTTATTTATTTTGTTTATGTTGGTGTTTCTTTTCCTTCATGTCTATGAACAGTTATTGGCGATATTTTGTTTGCTAAATATTATTCGTGCCAAAGAACAATATCGTGCATTTGCCAATATTTTTTTTATGATTATTGGAATTAGCATTATTTTTGCCAAAGCAATTCATGAAGTAACTAATTATTTTGTCGATTTAGATCTACGGGTGTTTTTTTCATTTTTACCATTAGCCATTTTGGGGATAATTTCGATTTTATTGAGCAGGCAATTTAGTTTTAAAGTTAATTTTTATGATATTAGACGTCTAAGTTATGTTATGCGTTCGCTTAGAGATTCGTGGAAAGAGCAAATTACACGTTTAGTTGCCAATTTGGCTATTGGTGCTTTTATGATCGAATGGTATATAAATACGCCTAATCAAAATTATATCTATTTAGGCTGGAATAGTCATGCGAGTGATTTGCTGAGCCTGACTAATAATATTGTGGCATTAGTAATAGTTTATTTTTATAATTTTTTGATTCATCGGGTTAACCAATATATTTGGTTGGTAATTATTTTGCTTGCATTTATTTTATGTGATTTTATTATTGACTTAATGCCTGGCGGAAGTTATTTTGTAATTGGCGCATTTTTCTTTATGTCGATATTATTTAATTTGATTATTAAGACTATTAATCAGCTAATTCATTACCAGATCCATGATTTGAAATTGAATATATTTTCTCTAATTTGGGGAAGCGGTATTGGAACTGTTTTCTTTTGTTTTTTATTTGATACTCTCAATTTAGTAATAATGCATAATACCTTGGATGTTTCAGATGGTATTATGTCGAATATTACAATTGGTGTGGTTATCATTTTATGTTTGCTCTCGCTAAAGAATATTGCTAATGTAGATCAAAAGCCATAAATGTTTTGATACTAGATTATTGTTTGAATTGATGATGGTCATAATATTTTAAACATAAAATAAAAGCTTCTTATTGGTGTTTTTTAGTCGTTAATTTTAAGAAATGCATTACAATAATGGAATAGTCACATAAAATTATTGATTTTGGCAATCAAATATTTTTCAAGTAAAAAGTGTAAGTGAAATTTTTAATTATCGAGGGTTACTTTTATGAAAGCAAATATTTTAATTTCTTCTGTTTTAGCTTCTTTAATTTTGGGTTGTGCCGCTACCAATTTAAATGGCAATGCAACAAATGTACTTGTTTCTAATGATCAGAAAGCTCCAAATGGTTGTAAATATCTTGGACAAGTAGTTGGTAATCAAGGGAATATGATTACTGGTGAATGGACATCAAATCAAAACATGGCAATTGGTGCAATGAATGATTTGCGTAATAAAGCCGCAGAAAAAGGTGGAAATTATGTGCAATTACTAACTAATCAAGCTGGTAATACTGGTAGTGGCAGCATGTCTGATGGGATTGGTGGCGGTGGATATGAGCAGACCAATGTGACTAATATTGGAAATGTCTACGATTGCCCAGAATCAGCGATTAATGTGAAATAATTAAGATTATGATTATTGCTACCGAATACGCAACAAAATTTAATGCACTAGAGAATCTAAATGATAGTGATTTTCTGCTACGCTTTATATGGTATATCAAGCATCTATTTTCTAAAGATTTGGTACTAATCAAAAATGCAGAATGCCAGTTTATAGCATTTTCGGATGCAATGATGCAAGAATTTAATTTCTCAGAGCACACTCTAGGAAAAACTATCCTAGAGTTGCCTAATTTTGATGAAACTTTGCGTAATCAGATTTATAAGCAAGAGCAGCAAATATTGATGAGTCGAGAAAATCAATATTCTTTTTATTTTCATCAAAAGGAAGACGAGACCCACCATTATATTATTTATAAAAGGGGATTAATTAATCCTGCAACTAATAATATTGTTGGGCTTTTTGTTCGCAATATGCCTTGGAATATAGGAGTTTACCGTAAATTTATTATGGAAAATTTCGCAGGTAGTTCAGCTAGGATTTCAGAAACTAATTCAAATAAATTATCTTTTTTACAGCAGCAAGTATTATTTTGTCTTCTTTTAGGGATTACCCATCGTAAGGAAATTTCTAGTATGCTTAGCTCAATTACGCATAAGCCAATAACGGAAAATCAAGTTAAAAATACCTTGCAAAGCCTTTATAACCAATTTGATTGTAATTATCCAAGTGCCTTAGTAGAACTGATATTACAAGGTAAAATTTCTTTCGTACTTCCGGAAAATACAATTCCTAGTGGCAATTACACATTACCATTATAAAAGGGATTCCATTATCACAACTTGATTGTGTTTTAATTCTTTGCATAATACCAATCCCACCCAAGATAAAAATATCTCACTATTAGTTTAAGCATCTACTCCATTGGTGCGACCGATCCATCTGCGAATTGTGGCATATCCTAAAGAAAGTAGTTCAGCTAACTCTTTTTTATTGTAATTACCCGTTGCATATAATTCCATTGCTTTATTCATTATCGTCTTTGCCTACAAATGAAAGAGTCATCTAGTGAAAATCATTCTAGATCAATTAACTATTTACACTTTATGGCTAGCTTTGGTATACCCAAAGAGATTGGAGCTATTTAGCAGAGTTTTTGATTTTAGCCAAAATGGATATGAAATTTACGACATTAATCTGTACAATTCAGATTAGTTAGAGTTAGCTATCAGCTAATTATGGTAAGAACATATGGGTATAAACAAAATAGTTTTTTTAGATTTTATTGATAAATAACTAAACAATAAATTATACAATGCAATTAAGCTTATCTCGCTGTGCATTAGTTAGTTACCGATGGAGATAAAATGCAAAAAATTGATTTCTGTCATGTAGCAAGATTTTGTCAGTAATTATTACGCTTTGTGATTGGCTTTGTTTATCCCGCGTAAAAACGCTGTTATAATTTTTGGGGGTTCGCAGCTATAATCTGCCTTGCAAATGAGACAGATTATAGCTTTGTTTCACCTTGTTAATTTTATACCTTTAGAGGAAAAGAAAAATGAAACACAAACCTAAACAACTGTGGCTGGTTCTGAGTGCTGCTTCGTTAGCACTCGGAGCATGTAACGGCGGCAGCAGTACCAGTGGGGGCACTAATTCTTCTGGCAGCCCACAATCTACCAGCTATGCAGCTGTTGCGCAAAATGCAACCCCGCAAGCATCAAATTGTATTGGAGTTAGCGCACAGTCAATCACTGCCTCGCAATGGAATGTCGGCGGCAAGGTTACGCTTAAAAATAACTGTAGCAGCAATCAAACGCTGGATGGTACTAATCTAATCATGAGTAGTGATAGCTCTAATTTAACTAGCGCGTTTTCACTCTATAATCTGGCGCAAAGCAATGATTTAATTGTACCTAAGTTTGGTTGGGTTGAACATTGGGTGGATAGTAGTGCTACTACGGCCATAGTTAAAAATTCAGTCAGCGGGTATAATGATTTATCTATTACACTCAATACCGCCGATAAATCTGCTTATCTAGTCCCTGGTGGAAGCACTAACCTTGAGTTTGGCTATAATCCAGCGGGAGTAAACCTAGGTACAATTACTTTTAAAAGTGGCGGAGATGTTCCAGATACTCCCGGCACGATACAGTTGTCGCTAGATACTAAGCAACTTAGTAGCGTGTGCACTAGTACGACGACTTGTAATATTCCAGTACATCTAACTGGACAAAATGGCACTTTTGATCAAGTGATTGATACGATAACTAATGCTAAAAGTGGCAAAGTGCTGAGTTATACTTTCAAGGATCTCAAATCGGGAACTTATGGCTTTAGTGTAAATAATAATGATTTACCTGCCAAAGTTCAGTTTGTAGCACCTGCATCCTTTGCCTTAGCATCTGGTGCAACTGTCAGTGAAAGTGCAGTATTTAAAACTATAACGATTACTACGGGTAACGTAAAATACAGCTTGGTTAAACCAAGTACTTTTAGCACCGAACAAAGCTCAGTTACGGTACAACTAGCAGCGACGACTGGCGGTAGTATTTATAATGGAACTAATTCATTTACTGCAGCGAATTTCAATAATGTAGAGAAGGGTAGTTATACGCTAAGCACTGCATATGGCTTAGCTGATGCGCTGAGCGGTAAGTATGCTAACCCAATTAAAAAAACGGGTGTCAAAGTAACTGCTGAGAGTACGATTGATCTTGGTGCACTCAGTTATCCAACTCGTAACTCTAGCGCTACGGTTACTGTAAAAGTAACGGGACTTGCCTCTGGTGACAGTGCCGCGGTTAAACTTACCGATAACTTAAATGGTGTAAGCTATCTTTATAATCAGATTAGTCTTAAAACTGGTTCTACGCCATTAAAACTTCTCGAAAGCGATAATGTAGTATTAAATATTACGACTTCTGATAAGTACAAACCAATTGCAGCACTTAATTATAGTGTCGTAAAAAATGGTGTGATTACATTAAACTTCGAATCCGCTAATCAGCCATTACCTCCTGAAAGTGGTGCTTACTATAACTACGCAATTACTAAAGATCAGTATGGAAATCCTGTTTTGGGTTTTAATATCTATGGTATTAGTTCTGCGATTAAGAAAGTAACTCTAAATTCAAATGTTGCGCCAAAAACTGGTGGTTTCCCAAGTTGCTTTGGAATTGCAGCAGGGCAATATACGATTGCTAGTAATGATGATAGTGCAAAACAACAGTATCAAACCGAGTTTACTCCAGCTGGAGGGGCAACATTTAGCCTGACAAATAATAGTTGTGGTAATTTCCTCTATCAGGATAGTAAAAACTATGCTTTTGTGATGCGTTCGCAATTAGAAACTTCTGGAACAACTCTGCCAGATATCTTATTCCCGTCAGTCTTTGGTGTTACGGTGGAGTTAGCCAATGGTCAGAAAGTAAGTTTACCTGAAAAACATGAAATCATTTCTAATGTCGATCCCGGTCATGGCAAAGTACTGCAAGGCTACTACGCTAGCTGGGGGATTTACAATGGCATGAACTTTGGACCAGATAAGATACCATATACTCGGTTTAATACTCTCAACTATGCATTTACCTACTTTAAACCAGATACGGGTGAAGTTTATGCTGGTGATTATAATGCCGATGGTACTGCATTACCAATGATAGCACAGGAAATCCGCAAATATCCTTATATGAAAGTATATCTATCAACTGGTGGCTGGACTAATTTCAAAAATGGATCTCCAGTAAAAGCCGATACGATGTTTGATACTTTAACTTCATCGGATGCACGGATTAGTAAATTTGCAACTACGCTCGTTGCAGCAATGACTAAACTCGGCTTTCAAGGGGTGAATGTTGACTGGGAATGGTGGGCAAGTACTTCACCAGATCAATTTAGCAACGATCAGGCTAAGCGGATGCTAAAACTTTATACTGCAGTACGCCAAGCTTTAGATGCTCAAGGTGCTAAAGATGGTAAGCACTATGACTTTGATATTGCGGTTGGTGCAGGTAAAGACAAAATTATCGCTCCAGAACGGGTATATCCTGGTTATTGGAATCAAGTCTATGCCTTGGTTGATCATATTGGTCTAATGTCTTACGATATGCATGGTGGTTGGGATGTTAATCAACCCGCATATTTCCAAGCGCCATGGAAAATGGAAGCGGGTAATCCTTATACCGCGACTGGTTATGATGTAAGCAGTGCACTAGCAAGCTATCAATCTTATATTAGTGCCAAACCATTGAGTAAATTCCAGATTGGAGTTCCAGCTTATGGTCGTGCTTTGCAAGTTGCCAGCCTAAGTAATGGAGGATTATTACAAACTGGGGTTGCAGATGGAATTGGACAGCGCAGCGCAGAAACCAGCCTCTGGGATTACAAGTGTATCATAAATGCTGCGGTATGTACCCAATCAGGGCAACGTACTCATTCTTTAACTTTGGTTGATCAAAACTCCACTGGTGCCAATAAAACCCTATGGGATAAATACTCTAAAGATAACTCTTATGAACCATGGGGTTATGGAGTGGCTGGTGGTCAAAGTAATGTATTTATGACTTACGATGATACCTATTCAGTTACCAAAAAAACTCAGGAAGCGAAAGCCCTTGGCTTGGGTGGAATGATGCTGTGGGAAATTGATGGAGATGCAAGTGACGACGCTCATTCATTAGCTAAGGCTATCTCGAATGAATTAGCCAAATAATTGTTAATTTAGTTAATTAAACCCCAGAGTTAGTTTCTGGGGTTTTTACATGTTTAAATAAAACTTATGCAACACTCTTGTCATAGAGATACTTTTGCCTCAGAGCAGCTATTTGAATTACCGCAGGAATAGTTACTCGATAAGCTGTTCCAGCAATACCAATTGCAGTCCAAAGCCCAGTAACTACCCAGCCAATTGGTCCGACCAATAATCCAACAGTTTCAGTAAGAGCCATGTTTGCACCAAAGCTTAAACCTCTTCCAATTAGAGCTTTTAAAACAGCATTTACAATTATTACCGTTAATTGATATGATTTAAATCCACCAGCTCTAAATATTGCTTGAAAGCTCCCAACCATAAATCCAGAGGTGAGACTGCTTGTATTTTTTATGCCCACAGTATCGGCTAATTCTTTTAATTCTGCGGGACTCATTTTTTCAAGCGCATCAGCTAATATTTTCATTAAGAGATTTTCTTCGATTTTGCTGGTACTTGAATCTTTGTTATAATTAACTTTTAGCTTATCACAAACATCAATCAATACTTCCTTATACTCAACACCTTTTCCAGCACGAAAAAGCGTAGCAAAGGTATTTGCTCCAAAACATTGAATTTCTGCAGCAATTAACCGCCAATATTTTTGATGGTCTGGATTATATTGTTTGTATTCCTGCGCAGAAGTTAACTCTTCAGTAAATCTGATTTCACCATCTTTATCATAAATTAAACAGTACACTAAATCGTTAAATTAATTGTACTGAATAAATATTTGATCTTTATCTGAACAGCAAGTATAGAATAGAACTATTCTAAATTCAATGCAAGTCATTAGGTTATTATCTTGCATATGGTTTATATACTATACTCCAGATCCAAACAGCGCTAAACTCTGATATTTAGCTACAGAAATATATAAAAAAATATCTGGCATAAAAACGTTATCTGTAGTAGAATACATTCTTAAGCTTAAGCTTAAGGGTGTTAAATTTTAAAGGCAGTAATCTTATGAATAACTTATTGTTAGAAGCATTAAAAACCATTAATAATCATCTTAATTCAGGTGATGAGTTCGTATTAGAAGACCTATTTACGGGTGTGCGCTGGAAAAATATTCCACCAATCCAAAGACGAGAATTTGGCCGTTTCTTTTTCCAGCAGTCGACTAACAGTTTATCAAATGTAATCCAAGCTGTTGGGAAAAATTCAGGTAATGCAAAAAGATACAAAAAAATCTAATGACCCAGATATTGCTCAAAGGTTCAGTATTAATCGATCTACAGTTTATTGCGATTAAATAAAAATTAAAATCTGATAAGGTTAAGACATTAATGAGTGCATTAGTTTCAACAAAGAATGCGGCAGAAATTTTAGGGGTGAGTTCCTCTACTATAAATCGTATGATAAAACAGGGTACACTATTACCTCAAAAAACAAAGGGTGGGAAGAATAGATTCCCTATGGAAGATCTATTAAATCATAAGCAAAAAATCACAAATGATATTGACTCTATTGACAGTAGCAATTCTTTGGATGTTGAACAAAAGCCAATGACAAGAAAAGAATCACATCCAAAAAATAAGTTGAATGATTTAAATGGTACGGAATGGTTACCTGAAACAAAAAGCTATTTTTATCAAAAAGGTCTAGGTAAAAGTCATCCACATGCTCAGATAGAAAAACTGCACCCTGCGCCTTTTTCTTTTCAAGATATATCTAGATTAATAGCATTTTTTACAAAGGATGGACAATCAGTATTAGACCCTTTTGGTGGAGTTGGATCTACCGCCAAAGCATGTGAAATATTGTCACGACATTGTACAAGCATCGAACTATCGCCATGTTGGCATTCATTATCCATAGAACGCTTAGAATCAGAGGTTGCGAAAGATGCGGTCTCTAATCATAAATTTATTAATGGAGATTCCCGAAAAGTTTTAAAGACATTTGATAAATGTTCATTTGACTTTATAATAACTAGCCCACCATATTGGTCTATATTAAATAAAAAAGCAGACCATAAAGTAAAAACGCATCGATTATTAGATGGGCTATCCACTAATTATTCAGATAATGATATTAATGACTTGGGAAATATAGAGGAGTATAATGATTTCTTAAATGTCTTGGTTAACGATGTAATGTTGGAGTGTGCTAGAGTATTAAAATCTCAAAAATATTTGTGCATGATTGTATCCGATTTTAGAAATAAATCTGAATTTATTAGTTTCCACAGCGATCTAATTCAAGCAATGAATAAACACCTGACTCCTGATGGCGATATACTAATGTTACAAGGCGTTAAGGTATTAATTCAAAATCATAAAAGTCTATTACCTTATGGTTATCCATATGCATATGTTGAAAACATACATCATCAGTACATCTTGATATTCAGAAAAGAAAGAAACATAGAAAAGAAGAGCAAATGAGTAATTATCAAATAATTAATGGTGACTCGGATTATATTTTACAAGAACTGTTAAATACGAACGTAAAAATTGATCTAATTCTAACTGATCCACCATACAATTTACATAAAGACTTTGGGAACGATAGTGATCAGTTAGAATTAGATGAGTTCATAAGGGTATCTAGATATCGAATTGAAATGTGTAATATGCTATTAAACAAGCATGGAAGCATTATATGGTTTGGCATACATCACTATATTGGATTTATACAGACAATTATGTATGATATAGGGCTATTCTATAGAAGAATGAATATTTGGCATTATGAAAATGGATTTAGTAGAACCAAAAAATCTCCAGTTACACAATATGAACCCTTCTTATGGTTTTCTAAATCAAATAAAATATGGACATATAATACTGATGATGTAAGAATATCTTATAAAAGTACTTCAAGATTAAAAAATCCAGTCTATTATAAAAACTCTAATGGAGACAAAGTTGAATGGGTTCCGAATCCTTTGGGAGCAATGCGCGGTGATATTTGGGCTTTTCCTACGCTGTCTGGTAACCTCTATAAAAAAGAAAGAACAACCCATCCGACTCAAAAACCAGAATCGCTAATTACAGAAATTATTAAAGCTTTTTGTCCTAAAAATGCAGATGGTAAATACGAAGGAATTATTCTCGATCCTTTTTTTGGATCTGGAACTCTAGGAGTATGTTGTGAAAAACTTAACCAACAAGGGCATAACATATCTTGGATTGGTATAGAATTAGAAGATAAATGGTGTTCTATTGCGAAAACAAGACTAACCAATATTATCTGATCATTGTTATATTAGATTTTAACGCATATCTGTGAAGATTTAACAATAAAAGCAAATTGTACGCTAAGAAAGATTAAGGCGTAATTGAACCTTAATAGAGTTCATTAAACTAATCAATTATACTTTTATACATTGAGGAGTGTATTTAGATATTGCACTAAAAAAATGTAATCATTTATTCATAAAACTCATCTATTAAATCGAGTATAGAATAACAAAAGTTACTTTAGAACACTAAGTTTACCAGTGTGACCACAACTGAATTGAATATAATATTTTTATGAGCAAAATTATTTCATCACAATTTACATTGTCTAATTACACCAGATATGCTTTAAAACTCTATATTGTAATTAGACAATAAAATATTAACAAACTTAAGTCCTAATCAGTACAATACATACTTATTGAAATTTAATGTAAATTTCATATGTTTTAGAGTATTTATAATGATTAGATTTAGAAACCCAGGGACAAGCTTCAGTACAATTGTCCGTATTTTAAAAATATTGTACCAAAATTTAAAAAGACAAAATTCATTTAATCTAAAAGATATAACTGATATTCTAACTCAAGAAAATATGATGACCGCTTACGGTTTCACTGGCAAACAAGCATTATTATTAAGTGATAAGAAGCAAAGCGGTCTGAACTCTACTCTAATGAATGCTAAAATGTCAGCAGAGGTATTAAGGATGTTGGGTTGGATAACTCCAGAACAACAAGATCGATCATATCCAATAATATTTACTTATATTGGCAAACACGTTGCAACATCAACACATAATACAACAAACTTATTTGAACAAAGTATATTTGGAATAGTTAATCCAAATGAACTTACTGATGGAATAAGTTATACCGAACATATTCGGTTTTTTAAAACAGTCTTAAGATGCTTTATAGAACTCGATGATATAATGTATAAACATGAATTATGCATTGGCCCTATGAGCATAAATGATAATAACGAATCTGAATATCTTTTAATGCTGGAAAATATAAAAACTATTCGTTCTAGTGGTTATAATTCATTACAAAATACATTTTCTGATTTCTCAGAAAGTTTAGGAATGGCAACAACATCTGTGGATAATTGTACCAGATTACCAATAGCTCTTTTAAAAAGTTGTGGTCTTGTTGAATCTATAAAGAGTAGCGACTTATATAATAAAAATTTAAATTGTTTAAGAATAACAGGACATGGTAGACGGTCTTTTGAGATACTCTCAAAAATGAAGGATCTTCGGCTTAATGAATTTCATAATTATTCATCAGATAGGAAAAACGCTTTAATTCGTCTAGGCATATACTCGATGCTAGCTCGTGCTGGTTATGATATGGAACCCGTAAGAGAAATAATGCAAAAAGACTCCTTGTTATGTGAAGATATATTGCAAGGTAAGGATCTATTATTCTCGCCTTATCAAACGATACGCCATGAACAGATAGACGAAGCAATGGGGTTTAACTCAGAAATAGATAGAGATAATGTTACGGATAATATTTCTTCTAGAAAACCTATATTGGAAAGTAATCTGTTTTCTTCTAATGGTCTAGTTACAGACTGTAAATTAAACATAAAAACATCCATAAATCAATCGCTATTTACACAAAGGGAAGAGTTAGAGATTATTAGTCATATCAAAGATGAGATTAAAACAAACAATAATAAGAACTTAGTAATAAACAACTTATTTGCGTCATATAAAACAGCCAAGATAGATGTTTTTTATCCACTCATTTCAACTCTATTCAAGATAATTGGACTAAATTGCTTACCCTCTCGCAAAGGAGATAATGGCGCTCGTTGGGATGCCATGATAATTGATGATAGTAGAAGCATTCCTATTGAAATTAAATCTCCAACTGAAGAAGAATTTATATCGATAAAAGCAATACAACAAGCTGTTGAGAATAAAATAATATTAATGTCTAGGAAAACCTATAAAACGACTAAAAATGTTACAACACTAGCTGTAGGATATCGTTTACCAAATCAGAGGGCAGAGGTTAACAGATTAATATATGATTTCAAAGAAACCTTTGGAATTAAAGTAGGAATTATTGATTTACATACACTAATAACGATTGCTATAACCATCATTATGGATAAAGTTGGATTTGATATTGAGATACTGTTTAATTTGGATGGGACATTGAATGCAACAACTTAAAGAACTAAGACACAGAAACACTTTAAAATTACTAAATTACACCCCCACAAAAATATTAATCGAAGATGGTCAACCGTCTGTTATCTCGACGGAGAGTAACGTAATTAATGGTTCTTGTATTCAATGTAATACACCATCTTGTATGATGTTTAGCCCAAATGAAGTTAATAATAATTTAATTGAGAATTTTGCAGCTGATAACGATTTAATGGTTTGCCATGTAGAAGCTATGTCATGGGATAATACAGTAGAACTACCTGTTATTGATATAGACAAATGCATTATGTGTGGCCTATGCGCTCAAAGGTGTCCAACAGGAGCAATTTTTTATCTTGATGGTACACTAAAAATAAATTATGATAATGAAAACACTAGCACACTCCCATTTACAGAAGAGAATGTCTATAAACAGACAAATTTTATCAATAAATTAAAGGAAACCCCTCGTGAAGGATGTTTAATCTTTGAAAATAATACGATCCTAAAGATGATATATAATAAAATCGAACAGATTAAGAAGAATCATTTTATACCAGAAAAGTTTATAAGAAATCTTATGATTGGTTTAGGTAGTAATTGTTCTTCAAGAAGAGTTGGTGATGTATATTTTCGTATGGATGCAGTATATAGTATAAATCAAGATTCGTTTGGAGTTATTGAAGTTGAATTTGGCTCAGATACATTAAGTGCGCTGCGTAATATCATGGATGATATTGCAGTACTTCACTCGCGATACTCTAAATGTAAAAATGAAAATATACCTATTGTTGTGTGTTTAGACTTGCCTAATATGCGACAGGGGTATTGGCAGCTAATTAAGGATATTCACATTGTAGAGAATATCAAAGTTCAGACCATTTCTGTAGCTGCATTGTTGATACTATTATGGAACCATGTCAAATTTAACTTAAAAACAGTAGAATTCTATGCTGATTTTGATAGTCAAACTATTCGTCAAGCAATAAATAATACGTTAAATAGAACAGTTAATATCACTAAAAATACAGGATTCCTCGAGCCAAAAAAATAAGTCCATCATATAAGGACGCCTATTTCAACAAATGTTAATCAAGTTTGGGAAAATCTGATTAACTGTATTAGTTTGGATTTAATCTGACAATCCTTTTTGTGTAGTTATTAATCTTACTACATGAAGATTAAAATATTGTAGGAAAAACTTTGGTATAACTCTCGATTAATTTCCAAACCATTGTTCAGGAATATAATCATACATATAAACACCAATTCCGCAGCCACCCGGAAAATTAGCATTATCACATCCTTGCGAAGTTAAGAAACTACTTGCTACCGCTTGAAATTGCGGTAAATAATTTCCCCAACTGCCAAAGCCATTTTCATCGCCACACGATGCTTGTGGATTATATTTTGAGGCAACACAGCTACAATTTGCTCCATCAATACATTGTTTGCCAGAGCCAGCATAAGAACCAACTGGACCAATATATTGAGTAGATAGTAAATATACTACGGCACTATTGGCAGGAATTGTCCACGGATCAGCACCACCAGCTACAGGGGGCACAGCGCCATAAACATTATTTGCTAATGCAGTATCTGAAGCATTATTAAAAATATATCCAAAGCTTTGCATAATTTGCTGATCTGGCGTTGCGTTCAAATCGATATTACTACTATAAGTGCTATCACAACCATATTCACTACTACCATGATTAATTGCGCATAGATAGATGTCTGCGCCAATTATTCCGGATTCAAAATCAGACTCGTTCGTTCCGGGTGCACGGGCAAATAATTTTTGTGGACCAGGAAATGAGCCTGTCAAGGTATCAACACCATTGCTATAGCTTACTGGCATTCCGATGTCCTGACCTTTTGTTGCCAGATTATAAGCTGCAGTAAGAGTAGCAACACCATCAGGCGCAACCGTATCTAAGCGAGGTGTGGCATAATTACTTCCCTTGTCTAGGTCGTATACTTCGACAAGGTTTAGATTTACCCATGGTTTTAGCCCTGAACTAATCCAGCCTAAGTTCAGTTTATCCTGTGCTATCTGATTATATAACCATTCCCGATTTACATCAGAATCTTGCAATGCATTTTTTTGCCCATCATAAGCATTACCTGTAAGTGCATTTGTAGCATAACCATCTTTAGCAATTAATTTATTTACATAGCTTGTCCAGCATACTGATTTCAGCATATTAGCATGATTCAAATCGTTGGCTGGTTGTCCTGCATTGCTACAGCTAGGAATATTTCCTGAATCTTGTGGTGTATTCCATGCTCCCCAGCCAGATTGATCGTTGGCTTCAACGTCTGTAAATGCATAAAGCTCAATTTTATTTTGAGTAGTTAAATTATATGCAGCAACCGATTCAATAAACTGTATGGCAATCCCGCTGCTAGCAACTGAATTATTTAAACCATAAATGTCAGGATTCTGTGTCGGATTATCAATGTTTAGCATAATACGATTAATTTTTAGCTTTGACTGATTTTTTATTCGTGCTAGCAAGTCGCTATAAAATTGGCGGGCTGGTTGGTCTCCGGCTGTATTATATGGAGCACCTACAATCATGGTATAGCCGGAGGTTTGCGGATCTTTTAAGCCACCTGAGATATTTTGTGCTTTGTCGACTGGTGCGGTTGTTAAAGTTGGAACTTGTGTTGGTAGATTATTATTTGTATTATTGCTATTTCCACCGCTGTTACATGCTGTTAAACCAAGAATAATAGTAGCAGCTAATGTGATTTGTTTGATTGTATTAATGTTCATCTTGTATTCCCCATACATAAATTGTCAGGAGCTCATTGTATGTGATCGGCTAGAAAATTGAAACCGTGTTTTTGTGTGGGTTGGTCGTCGGTGGTGAAAGCATCGTTATATGTGAGGAGAGGGCGTGCTTAAATAAAAATCCCCAATTTAGGTTAATTGAGGATTTGCAGAGGATATTTATTTTACAAGCTGTAATTGCTCAACAATCGGACCTAATGCTAGAGATGGCACATAAGTCAGTGCTCCGACAATGATAATCGTACCAATTAAAATCGCGGCGAATAAAACTCCGCTAGTTGGCATCGTACCCGCACTTACCGGGATTTTCTTCTTCGCTGCTAATGATCCAGCAATCGCTAAGACTGGCAAAATCACTCCAAAACGTCCAAAGAAAATAGCTGCACCGAGCATGAGATTGTAGTAATGTGTATTAGCATTTAATCCTGCAAAAGCGCTTCCATTATTATTGGCAGCCGAAGTAAAGGCATAAAGCACTTCGGATAGACCATGCGCGGATGGATTGCTGATTCCCGCAAGTCCAGATGCAATTATCAATGACAATGCTGTCCCTAACAATACCAACATTGGCACAATCAAAATCACCAGCGCCGTCATTTTCATCTCAAAGCTTTCGATTTTTTTACCGAGATATTCGGGAGTGCGCCCAATCATTAACCCGCAAATAAATACCGCGAGGATAGCGAAGATTAACATGCCATACAAGCCGCTACCAACTCCGCCATAGATTACTTCAGATAATTGCATTAGAAATAGCGGAACTAAGCCACCTAATGGCATCAAAGAATCATGTGCAGCATTGACCGCACCGCATGAAGCGGCAGTAGTGATTGCGGCAAATAAGCCAGAACCCATTACGCCAAAACGAGTTTCTTTACCTTCCATATTTCCACCACTTTGGAGTGCGCTATGGAGTTGATCAACGCGTAAATGAGTAAACAATGGGTTTCCTTGGCTTTCAGCCCACATTACGGTCAGCGCCAATACGATAAAGACAATACTCATGGTAATATAGAGCGTATAGCCTTGTTTTTTATCAGTCACCAAATTACCAAAAGCAAAACATAATGCGGCAGGGACTAATAAAATCGCGAGCATTTCCAGCCAATTGGAGATAGCATTGGGATTTTCGTAAGGGTGTGCAGAATTAGCATTAAAAAAACCACCACCGTTAGTACCAATCATTTTAATCGCTTCTTGTGACGCAATAGGTCCCATTGGAATAGTTTGTGTGGTGATTACTTGAGTTGTCGTTTTACCATCGACAGTTTGACTTACCGTTTGTGGATCTAATACTTGTACCGTCGCATAGTTAGTGAAATTTTGTGGAACACCCTGACTCATTAACCCAACTGCAAAAATTATTGATAATGGTAGCAAAACATACAGGGTTGATTTAGTTAAATCACTCCAGAAATTACCGATTAAACTAGTGCTGGCACGGCTAAAACTCCGAATTAAGGCAATAACTACCGCGAGACCCGTTGCGGCGGATACGAAATTTTGCACTGCCAAGCCCACCATTTGGGTGAAGTAACTCATGGTTGTTTCACCAGCATAGGCTTGCCAGTTGGTGTTGCCGACAAAACTAATTGCAGTGTTTAACGCTAAGTCCCAGCTTAGGTTATCCAGATGCTGTGGATTTAATGGTAAGCCTTTTTGGACTAATTGCAGTACAAATAGAACTACGATTCCGATTAGATTAAACATCATCACCGAAATGGCGTATTGTTTCCAGTTTTGCTCTTCGCTTTCACTTGTGCCAAGTAGTTTATAAATTGGACGTTCAATTACTGCCAGATAGCGAATTTTATTTTGAAAAACCGCAGCGATATATTTCCCTAATGGAATTGCCAATGCCGTCAAAATGACTAAATAGATTGCTAAATTTAAATAAGCTAAGTTCATAATATTCTCAATTAAAATTTTTCAGGGGTAAACAATGCCACAAATAGGTAAACAAATACCAAGAAGGCAATAATTCCACATGTTATATACAACCATTCCATGATTAATTTCCTTTAATTTTATCTAGGGCGATGTTTAAAGCTAGTACGTTAACCCGCGCTTCACCCAAAAACCCAAATAATGGATATTTAGCATTTTTATCAATAATTTCCTGTACTTGGCTCACGCTAAGGTGGCGCGCTTGTGCGATTCTTTGCATTTGGAAATATGCTCCAGAAACACTTATTTCGGGATCTAAACCACTACCAGAGGCAGTTACTAAGTCCACTGGAATCGGTGCATTACTTTGATTGCCCGCTTGTAACAACGCCACGCGATCTTTCACATTACTAACTAATTGCGGGTTAAGAGGGCCTAAATTTGAGCCACCAGAAGCCAGTGCATTGTAAGGGTTATTTGAGCTTGCTGATGGACGTGACCAAAAATATTTATTTTGGCTAAATTGTTGCCCAATAAGACTAGAGCCAATTAGTTGTCCATTTTGCTCAATCAAGCTACCATTAGCTTGAACCGGAAACATAGTTTTACCGATAGCATAAATAAATAGTGGGTAAATCACTCCGGTAATTAAAGTAAGTATCGCAAGTAATATCAGCGATTGACGAATATATTTCATGATTTTTAAATCCTAAACTAAATGCAATAATTGCAAAATAACATCAATTAATTTAATTCCAATAAACGGTACAATAATTCCGCCGACTCCATAGATCAGGAAATTGCGGCGTAAGAGTTTACTTGCTGACATTGGCGCAAATTTAACCCCTTTGAGAGCTAGAGGAATCAAAAATACAATAATCAAGGCATTGAAAATAACTGCCGACATAATTGCTGAGGTTGGTGTTGCTAAGTGCATAACATTTAAACGATTGAGTACTGGATAAGTACTGGCGAAAGTAGCTGGAATAATTGCAAAATATTTGGCAATATCATTGGCGATACTAAAGGTAGTAAGTGAACCGCGAGTCATCAACATTTGTTTACCAATTTCAACAATCTGGATTAATTTAGTTGGTGATGAATCAAGGTCAACCATATTCGCCGCTTCTTTAGCCGCTTGCGTTCCGCTATTCATGGCTACAGCTACATCAGCTTGAGCTAAGGCTGGAGCGTCGTTAGTGCCATCACCCGTCATTGCTACCAAATGTCCTTGCTGCTGATATTCTCGGATCATGGCTAATTTATTTTCAGGGGTTGCTTCAGCTAGGAAATCATCGACACCAGCTTCAGCAGAAATTGCTGCGGCAGTCAGGCGGTTATCTCCGGTTATCATTACCGTTTTGATGCCCATTGCACGCAGCTCATTAAATTTCTCTTTGATACCTTCCTTGACAATGTCTTTGAGTTCAATTACACCCAGTACGCGATTGTTATTTGCAACTACCAAGGGCGTCGAACCCCGCGATGCGACCATATCAACGATTTTTTGCGTGTCTGCTGGATAACTCCCTCCCTCCAGAGTTCCCATTAGTTTCTTAATCGCATCAGCCGCACCTTTGCGGATTTGTTGAGCCTGATAATTAATCCCTGACATCCGTGTTTGTGCGCTAAACGGAATGAACTCTAGATGACTGTGATCAATTTGTTGTTCATTTAAAGCATGTTTTTGCCGTGCTAAAACTACGATACTTTTACCCTCTGGTGTTTCATCCGCCAATGATGATAAAAATGCGGCTTCGGCTAATTCAAATTCAGTAACCCCATCTACTGGGTAGAAGTGATTAGCTTGGCGATTACCGTAAGTGATAGTTCCAGTTTTATCAAGTAAAAGCACATCGACATCACCTGAGGCTTCAATTGCTCGTCCAGAGGTTGCAATAACATTTGCTCCCATCATCCGTCCCATGCCTGCCACGCCAATAGCGGATAACAGACCACCAATAGTAGTCGGAATCAAACAGACTAATAACGCAATCAGTACGGTAATACTAATCGGGCTACCTGAATGGTTGGCATTAACACTATAGATTGACATTGGCAATAAGGTTACTACTACCAGTAGGAAAATAATTGTTAATGCGGTGAGTAAAATCGATAGCGCAATTTCATTGGGTGTTTTTTGTCTTTTAGCACCCTCAACCATACCAATCATTCGGTCTAAGAATGACTCACCAGGATTAACGCTGATTTGGACAATAATCCAGTCAGATAAAACTTTAGTACCACCAGTTACCGAGCAAAAATCGCCACCCGATTCACGGATTACTGGTGCTGATTCACCGGTAATTGCACTTTCATCAACCGATGCACAACCTTCGGTAACTTCGCCATCACAGGGAATATTATCACCTGCTTCGACCAAGACGATATCGCCTTTGCGTAAGGTGCTGCTGGAAACCATGCTGATACTATCTTTATTCCGGGCATTACTGAGTTTTTTTGCCTGAACATCTTTTTTTGCATTTTTCAGGCTGTCAGCCTGAGCTTTCGAACGTCCCTCTGCCAGACCTTCAGCAAAGTTAGCAAACAGCAAAGTTATCCAGAGCCAGATGGTGACATTGAGAATAAAACTAGTTGAACCGCCAGCGTCGTGCCCCGTTGCAGAATATAGCGCGAGCAGGGTAGTCATAATACTACCAATATAAACCACAAACATTACTGGGTTTTTGGCTTGGTTAACCGGATTAAGTTTTTTGACGCTTTCAATTAGCGCCGGGAAAAGTAATTGCTTATCGAGTAAGCTTAAATTTTTCTTTTGCATAATAAATATATTTCAATTTAAAGTTATTAATTAAATATTTGAAGAACACGTATGTACGGCATGATTACCTAAGTATACAACTTATAGGTATTGTATAACTATTCGTAACTAAGTAGTAATTTATTTGAGGCGAATTTATCGACTAGGAGCTTGAGGTGCTTGAAAATAAAAGATGTATGATGTTGGCGTACGTGCCTTGCGAATATCTATTGCTGCTATTTGCGCATGCTTTTTAATGATTGAATTCATTGTAAAAATAAATACGGTTTTGCCGTAGATTCCAAAATAAAAGAACTGGAATTCTAACACTGTTAATTTGACTTGTCAATATGTATTATGCTTTTATCTTCAAAATTGTTTGCCGAAAATTTTGTAATTGCTTTAAGTATTCTTGTAAATTTTGTTGTGCTTGTTGGTGACTAATCAATTTAAACTTGACTTGTTGCCTAAATTGAATTTGCGCCAAATGATTTAAGCTTGGCTGAGTCACTACCAAACAACGCGGATAGCCACCAATCGTCTGTCTTTGGCGCATTAATACAATTGGTCCACTAGAAGTAAACTGGATTACACCATCTGCGACTGGTGCCGAAATAATGTCATAGCTTCGTAGCTCACATGGATTGCCAATTAGTCTTGTACCCATCGCATTCGATTTACTGTCAATCTCCCATTCTGTCGCAAAAAATTCCTCCGCTTGGCACAAGTAGTTAAATTCTGGTCCTTCGGTAACGTAGAGTGTGTCGTTATATGGCGTAAAATAACGTTGAAAGCTACCGCGTGAAAGATTCAAGTATTGCGAGCTTTGGCTATTCCAACTGCGTATCATTAAATAAGTACGTAAGCCTTGTCGTGCACCATTTAGAATTAGAATATCGCCAGCTTGTGCTCGATAATTTTGCGCATGGTGAATTTGTTGCTGCGTGTTTGCACTTTTTAGTATACTATTCGGAAATCCACTACCCGTCAGGCAAAAAATCACCTCTTCAGTAAAAACTATCTGCTTGGGCGGGTAAATAATTTCCAGACAACGGTAATTTTCCGGTTCACCAAGCAGGATATGAGCAATGTTAAATGCTAATTGATCTGCCGCGCCTGCAGGGCTGATTCCCAGTGCTTGCTGTCCATATTTACTGGCGCTAACTTCCAGATAAATTCCACCACCATTGACTGCAAACATCTTAGTGCCTCAATTTGCGGATTGCTTGAGCTAATTCCAATGCAATCGCCGAATCAGAATGAATGCAGGCACTTTGGGCGATAATCGGATGGTGTTGAGAGTTGATAATCAGCGTCCCATTTTGGATTTGCTGGTATTGCGCCAAAGCTTGAGTTACGGTATCCAATTCTGCGCCAGCTTGCCCACGAGGAATTAAACTTAGTCTGCCATTGCTTAGCTTATAACCGCGTTCAATAAACGCTTCTGCCATTACCGTAATATGATGTTGTTTGGCATAATTTGCCAATAGGCTGTCATCTGGGGTCAAAACTAAGTTTATTTGCTGTTGCTGCATCCAGTTTGCCAGTGCCTGAGCCAGTTCATCATTAGTATTCGCTTCATGATAAAGAGCTCCGTGAAATTTAATTTTCCCAACTGGCAGACGCTGATATTGTTCGGTTAACGAGTTAATCAGCGCTGTTGTCGAAATATCCATTTTTACTCTACCAAAGTTAGCCACGTCAGGATAACTCAGATGAGCAGTAACCATGACATTATTTTTGGTCGCTAGATTTTGATAATACACAATACTACTTGTATCTCCGGCATGACCACCACAAGCGATATTAGCAATATCAATATGCTGCATTAATTGATCATCAATAGGATGAGCAACTCCGCGTTCGCCGATATCACAGTTCGTTTTTAGCATGAATTAATATCCTTAAAAAGCAAATAATCACCTGGTTTAAATTTTTGATAATCTTCAAATTCAGTATGCCCAATGATGTGCCAACCACCGGGAGAGTTCTCGGTATAGATACCAGTTTGTGTACCGCCAATAGCAACCGAGCCTTTGGGGGTATTAATTCGTGGTACGCTTCGACGTGGAGTAATTAGCTGTGAATCAAGCCCAATTAAATATGGGAAATACGGCTTGAACCCGAACATTGCAATTAAGTAGCGCGGTGCAGTATGTAGGGCAATTAGTTGTTTGATTTCTAATTGATGCTGTGCTGCTAAAGACTCCAAATCCTCACCATTATAGTTGGTAGGAATAATATGCGTTTCGCGTTGAAAATTATTCGTAAGAGATGAATTCCATAATTGCTCAATCAATTTATCTAGTTCTAGACGCTTAACAAGATTTGTAACATCTGGTTTAAAATAAATTGCCAACGCAGTATAACTAGGTACAATATCAATTATCTGCCACTGTGCATAATCCAGCTCCTGCCGTAGGTGATAATACACACAGATAATCTTTTCGGATAACTGGGTACTAATTTGCTGTCCGAAAGTATATTGGATACAGCTTTCACCCAAGTTATGTTTGCTAATCATATTCATCGTTTCTCAGCAAATAGTGCCGCCAACAGCACTGATATCTTGTGGTGTTGCGATGATTGTTTTGAGAATGATTTTTAACCCGTTAATTACGGTTTCTGCCGTCATGCTTGGTTGTGCTCCCAGCACCGCAGCCTGTTCTGGTAAATATGGGATATGAATAAATCCTCCTCGGACATCAGGACTAACCGTATTAATCCAATGCATCAGAGTATAAAAAACATGGTTACAGACGAATGTTCCGGCGCTATAGGAAATACTGGCTGGTATTCCATTGCTTCGTGCTACCTGAAGAATCGCTTTAAGCGGTAAATTGGTGAAGTAGGCATTCGGTGCATTTTTGATAATAGTTTGATCGATTGGTTGCGTACCTAAATTATCCGCGATCCGCGCATCATCGAGATTAATTGCTACTCGTTCCAACGAGATATCCAATCGTCCGCCAGCTTGTCCGATATTTAGCACAATTTGCGGCTGCAGTTCTTCAAGAAGTTTGGTTAAATGCTCAGATGATTCGGTAAAAGAGCAGGGCAATTGGCGGGCAATTAATTGATGCCCATCAATTATAAGCTGATCAAGTTGTTTTACTGCTTCCCACGATGGATTAATTTTTCCACCGCCAAAAGCTTCAAATCCAGTAATAAGAATTGTTTTCATGGTTTAAGTACCTAGATCAAAACATATAGTAAAATTAGATTAGCGAATAGAATTCCAATACCACTAGGAAGCTGGGCTTTGATTACCAGATTACGATCTTGTAGCTCTAGTAATGCTGCCGGAATAATATTAAAATTGGCTGCCATTGGCGTCATCAAGGTTCCACAGTAACCAGATAACATTCCAATTGCCGCTACCATCGCTGGATTTGCGCCAAAATGTCCAATTAAGATTGGAATTCCCACACCACCCATAATGATCGGAAAAGCAACGAAGGCATTACCCATAATTATAGTAAATAGCGCCATGCCAAGTACGTAAATTAATGCCGCAATTAGCTTGTAGTTAAGATTAATATAATTAGTAAGCGCTGCACCAACAGCCGTATCAACGCCACTGGCAGAAAAGACCAATCCCAGCATCGCTAGCATTTGTGGTAAAACTACCGCCCAACCTAACGCATCGAGTAATCTGCGCGCTTCATGAATCCCTTGGGTTGGACGAGATTTGGTAATTAGTGCGCCGATAAATAATGCCAAAATACAACCAAGGCCAACACCAATTATTGTTGCACTTTTAGGATCAATTAATTGCAAACTCCCGATAGAAAATCCTTTGGGCAGTAAAGTAGCAACTATCGCCATTAACGGAATCGTTAATGCTGGGATAAAAAGCTTATTGCCAAAGCGTTTTGCATCCCGTTGGCGCTGTGCTAGATCAGGTTGCTGATGCTTACCACCAATTACTTTACCGCTACCTGCTAGTAATGCCATTACTATTACCATGATACCAACTACCGCATCAGGCAGCCAATTACCAACAAGGAAAATTACCGCATAAATGAGCCAAAATATTCCGCTACTTAATCGTTTAGGATGATTCTTATCCAAGAGTGTGAAGATTGCAATAGTAGCCAGCAAAATTCCTACGATAATATAAAATTGATTGATGGTGAATAACATTAGTTTTTCTCCATTTTAGTGTTACTATGTTGCGGTAATAACTTACGCTGCATGGAGTAAATTCGCGCACTATGAATAAGTAGCGCAAAAATAGCAGTTGGAATTCCCCACAATGCGATGCTGAGTAATTCAACGTGAATATTATGCTCATGCATAAAAGTTGCAATTAGTGCCACTGCGCCAAAAGCGACAAAAATATCCTCACCAAAGAATAAGCCTATATTGTCTGTTGCAGCAGCAAGTGCTTTAAGCTTTTCTCGTGACTCATTCTCAAGCTGCGGGTTTTGCTTGAGCGCAATAGCTTCTACCATCGGAGCTACTATTGGACGAATCATTTGTGGTTGCCCGCCTAAAGAGGTTAGACCAATTGAAGCTGTTAGTTGGCGGAGGAATAAATAGCTAATCAAGAGTTTTGCGCAAGTCATTTGATTAAATTTGGTGATCAATGTTTGAGCACGTTCGCGTAAACCATGACGCTCCATTAAACCCACAACTGCTAGTGGCAAGAGCGTTAATAACGTGAGATTTCGGGTTTTAAGAAAACCACTACCAATTAGCTCTAATATCTTTATAAAGGGTAAGTGTGCGGCAAAACCAGAGGTAAGCAAAGCCGCAATAATTGCGAGCATCGGATTAATTCTTAGTATAAAAGCAACAGTAATGACAGCTACGCCTAGCAGCGGCCAAAAATTGATCAAATGTTCCATATTTTAGCTCCTTTATCTGGTTTTTTTCAGCATATATCAACTAAGTTCTTTTAGGATTATATCAATAAAATAAAGTTAAAAACACCACCATTTGCGCTATTGGAGCGAATTGTACAATTTCTCCGGCTAAGCACTTGAAATTACCCGCAAATTTATTTGCAGATATTATATTTATTGTGATAGAATACTGCTCCCTGTTGCGTTTATCGCTATGGGTTTTATTGGTCAATTGTAACCAAGCCCTTGATATGCAAGTATTTAGGGTGTTATAACAAGAAAGGTAAATATAATGAGTCTAGGATTATTAGGTCAAAAGCTTGGTATGACTCGTGTGTTTGCAGAAGATGGTGCGTCAATTCCTGTGACAGTATTATCGGTAGCTGCAAACCGTGTAGTTCAAGTAAAGACTAAAGCGACTGACGGTTATGATTCAATTCAAGTTACTTTCGGTGCTAAAAAAGCTAACCGTGTAACTAAGCCGTTGAAAGGTCACTATGCCAAAGCTGGTGTTGAAGCTGGCGTGGTATTACAAGAATTTCCTCTATCTGCTGAAGAAGTTGCAAGCTTCCAAGCTGGTTCTACTGTATCAGTAGAAATTTTCTCTGCTGGTCAATTAGTTGATGTAACCGGAACCTCTAAAGGTAAAGGTTTTGCTGGTGCAATTAAACGTCACAATTTCAGCTCAAACCGTGCATCACATGGTAACTCTGTGTCTCACAATGCGCCAGGTTCTATTGGTCAACGCCAAGATCCAGGTCGTGTATTCCCAGGTAAAAGAATGGCTGGTCACTTAGGTAATGTTCAAGTTACAACGCAAAATCTAGAAGTAGTGCGTGTTGATGCTGAACGTGGTCTAATCCTGATTAAAGGTGCAATTCCTGGATCTAAGGGTGGCAAAGTAGTGGTTCGTCCAAGTGTGAAGGCAGGTGCATAATGGAATTAAAATTAATTAATGTTCAAGGCCAAGACGCTGGTGTACTTAGTGTAAACGAAGCTGTATTCGGTCGTGAATATAATGAAGCTTTGGTTCACCAAGTAGTTACTGCATTCTTAGCTAATGCACGTAGTGGTAACCGTAAACAAAAGACTCGTTCAGAGATTTCTAAATCAACCAAAAAACCATGGAGACAAAAAGGTACTGGACGTGCGCGTTCAGGTACAGCGTCTTCGCCAATTTGGCGTGGTGGTGCGCGTACATTCCCGAATACTCCTGATGAGAATTTTACTCACAAAGTAAATCGTAAAATGTACCGTGCTGGCGTATCATCAATTTTATCAAAATTGATTGCTGATGGTCGTTTGGTAGTTACTAATGAATTAAATATTGATACTCCAAAAACTAAATCATTTGTTACGGCATTGAACAATATGTCTTTAGCTAATGAAACAGTTTTGGTTGTAGTTGATGAAATGACAGAAAATGTATATTACGCTTCGCGCAATTTACCAACTGTATTAGTATTAGAAGCACATCAGATTGATCCATATAGTTTGTTACGTTGCAACAAAGTTGTATTTACGCAAAAAGCTATTGAACAAGTACAGGAGCAATACTCATGCTAAGAATGGATTTATATAATGTGTTGATTTCTCCAGTTATTACTGAGAAAGCTAATACTGTAGCAGAAAAGAATGAACAAGTAGTATTTAAAGTATTGAAGCAAGCAACTAAGGCTGAGATTAAAGCGGCTTTTGAAATTGCCTTCAACGCACAAGTTGAAACAGTACGTGTATTAAATGTTCATGGTAAAGCAAAACGATTTGGTCGCTTTAATGGTCGTCGTGACAATTGGAAAAAAGCTTATATTAGCTTAAAACCAGGTCAAAGCTTCGATTTAGCTTCAAATCAGAAATAACAGGAGCGAAGACAAATGGCTATCGTTAAATTAAAACCTACTACACCAGGTCAACGTGGTGTTGTAAAGATTGTTACTCCAGGCTTGCATAAAGGTAAACCTTTTGCAGCTTTGACTGAATCACAAAAACGTGGTTCTGGTCGTAATCACCATGGTCGTATTACTGTACGTCATAAAGGTGGTGGTCATAAGCAACAATATCGTATTATTGATTTCAAACGCAATAAATTAGATGTTCCTGCAACTGTAGAGCGTATTGAATACGATCCTAACCGTACAGCACACATTGCATTATTGTGCTATGCTGATGGTGAGCGTCGTTATATTATTGCTCCTAAAGGCTTAGAAGCTGGTCAAACAGTTATGTCTGGTGCAGAAGCTCCAATTAAAACGGGAAATACATTACCATTGCGTAATATTCCAGTTGGTACTACTATTCACTGTGTAGAAATGCAACCAGGTAAAGGTGCTCAATTGGCACGTTCTGCTGGTACTTCAGTACAATTACTGGGTCGTGATGGTATCTATGCTCAGTTACGTTTACGTTCTGGTGAAATCCGTAAGGTTCATTTGGATTGTAAAGCAACGATTGGTATCGTGTGTAATGACGAACACAGCTTACGTCAATATGGTAAAGCTGGGGTTAAACGTTGGTTAGGTATTCGTCCAACCGTACGCGGTGTAGCAATGAATCCGATCGATCACCCACATGGTGGTGGTGAAGGTAAAACTGCAGCAGGTATGCATCCAGTTTCACCTTGGGGTCAAAAAACCAAAGGTTATAAAACTCGTCGTAATAAACGTACTGATAACATGATCATCCGTGATCGTCGTAGAAAATAGTAGGTAAGGAATAAAAATGGCTCGTTCATTAAAAAAAGGTCCTTTTGTGGATCATCATTTGGTTAACAAAGTGTTAACCGCGGTTGAAAAAAGCGACAAACGTCCAATTAAAACTTGGTCACGTCGTTCGACTATTCTTCCTGAGATGATTGGTTTAACTATCGCTGTACATAACGGTCGTGCTCATGTGCCGGTATATATTACTGATAATATGGTAGGTCACAAATTGGGTGAGTTTTCATTAACTCGCACATTTAAAGGCCATGCAGCTGATAAAAAAGCTAAACGCTAAGGAGTAGAAAATGTTAGTAAAAGCTTATGCTAAAAATATTCGTGTTTCTGCACAAAAAGCGCGTTTAGTAGCTGACTTGGTACGTGGTTTACCTGTTGCCAATGCGCTAAACATCTTGACTTTCAGTACTAAAAAATCTGCTGGAATTGTAAAGAAGACGCTTGAATCTGCAATTGCAAATGCGGAACACAATGAAGGTGCTGATATTGATGCACTTAAAGTAAAAGAAATCTTCATTGATAAGGGTCCTAGCCTTAAACGCCATACAGCGCGTGCTAAAGGTCGTGGAAGCAAGATTGAAAAACAAACTTGCCATATCAATGTAGTGGTTGGTTATAAATAGGAGAACAACATGGGACAAAAGATTGACCCTCGTGGGTTTAGATTAGTAGTTACTAAAGATTGGTCTTCTCGTTGGTATGCCAATAACCAGTCATTTTCTTCTAATTTAATTGAAGATGTAAAAATTCGTGAATTCATCATGAAAAAATTCGGTCGCCGTGCTGCGGTTGGTCGTGTGGTGATTGAGCGTCCAGCTAAGAGCATTAAAGTAACATTGTTTACTGCTCGTCCTGGTGTGATCATTGGTAAAAAAGGTGAAGGCATTGAGCAAATCAAAAAAGAATTGCAAACAATGACTACAGTTCCTTTGCATGTAAATGTTGAAGAAATTCGCAAGCCAGAATTAAACGCGCAAATCGTTGGTGACCAAGTTGCTCAACAATTAGAAAAACGCGTTGCTTTCCGTCGTGCAATGAAACGTTCAATGCAAGCTGCAATGAAATTAGGCGCTCAAGGTATCAAAATTGAAACTTCTGGTCGTTTAAATGGAATTGAAATTGCTCGTTCTGAGTGGTATCGTGAAGGTCGTGTGCCTCTACATACACTACGTGCGGATGTTGAATATGCAACTTCTGAAGCGTTGACTACTTATGGTATTATTGGTATCAAAGTTTGGATTTACAAAGGTGATATCAATGTAAATAAAGCCCAAGCCTTCAAACCTGCACAGGATGAAGAAAGAAGAGCCAATAAAAAACCTGGTGCTAACCGTAAACCTGCACCAAGAAAAAGAAAGGTAGAAAAAGATGCTATCGCCTAATCGCTTAAAATACCGTAAAGTCCAAAAGGGTCGCAATAAAGGTATTGCAACTCGTGGTACTAAAGTAAGTTTTGGTGACTTCGGTTTAAAATCTATGTCACGTGGTCGTTTGACTTCTCGTCAAATTGAGGCTGCGCGTCGTGCAATGACTCGTCACATCAAACGTGGTGGTCGTGTATGGATTCGTGTATTCCCGGATAAACCAATTTCTAAAAAACCAGCGGAAGTACGTATGGGTGGAGGAAAAGGTTCACCTGAGTATTTCGTAGCTGAAATTCAACCTGGTAAAATGTTGTACGAGATGGATGGTGTGAGTGAAGAATTAGCTCGCGAAGCATTCCGTTTAGCTGCGGCTAAGTTACCATTTAGAACATCATTTGTAATCAGACAGGTGGGGGCATAATGACTAACACTGAATTAAGAACTAAAAATACAGAAGAGTTAAATCAAGAATTAGAAGCTCTTTTGAAATCTCACTTTTCTTTACGTATGCAAGTTGCTATGCAACAATTAGCTAAGACTAGTGAAATTCGCAAAGTACGTCGCGATATCGCACGTGTTAGAACTATTTTACGTGAGAAGGCTTAATTATGACTAAAGTTGTTCGTACGTTAGTTGGTAAAGTTGTGAGCGATGCACGTGATAAAACAGTTTCTGTTTTGATCGAACGTCGTGTTAAACATCCTTTGTATGGTAAAATCGTGAAGAAATTCGCGAAATATCAAGCACATGATGAGCAAAACCAATATAAAATTGGTGATTTAGTTACTATTGTTGAAACTAAACCAATTTCAAAATCTAAAACTTGGCTAGTTCAATCTAAAGTTGAAAAAGCGTAAGTTTTTTGATTAATTAGTAAAAAAGAGTGGTAAAGATTACCACTCTTTTTTATATTTATAAGCTAAATTTTGTTCACGTTTAGCATAGAAGCCTAGAAGTGGTATAATGCTGATAGCAATACAAGATTATTGTTCACGTTAAGAACATTTTGTCCATTAGTATTGATAGTTGAATTACCAATATATTGATATTCAACGCGAATCCCAACACGATCAATGCCATATTCTGCACCAGCAGCTAGAACAGGAACTAAGTTTGATGCACTGGATGGAATGTTAACATATCCACCTGAAGCAGGTGGGGACGTTAACTGACCGCCACTGAAAGAAGTTGTTGAATAACCAAACGCCAATTTACCAAAAATTGAAATTCCACTTAGTGCATCTGCAAACAGTGAAAAAGGTAAATGACCTGTAACGCCTAGATCTAATACCTGTTGGTTAACATTAAAGTCACCATTTGATCCCGAATTCGGCGTTGATCCTGTAGAATATTGGACATTCGCAATATAGTCATAGTCTGCTTGTATTCCGACGTAATGACTGAAATCATAACCAACATAGACACTACCCGCCATATTGCCGCCACCTTGCGAAGAAGAGCCATTAGGGTAGCTTGTTCCACCTGTTGTATTGGAACCAATCGTGCCATAACCAGCACCAACTCCAACATATAATCCCCCATCAGCTTGAGCGTAAGTACATAATACGGTGCTTAACATAGCTCCGAAAACAAATTTCTTCATAAATAAACCTAACATAATAATTGTAATCTAACGAGTTATTATAACGTAATTTGATGTCCAACGACATAACTGTTGTATTATTCTGCTTACATTTCTAAGTAATAGATGCTAATTTCTGATATAATCCCTGTCTAATTAAGGATTAAACTAATTTTCGAGGTGTTATGAAAAGAATCACGTTACTTACTGTAAGTTTGTTCTTTACAGGCTTATCTTTTGCAGAAAATAGTGAAAACAACACATTATTTGGTGGCAGTAATGGTTCAACTAGTAATGCGGTAAATAGCACCTCTACAGATGTTATGGTTCCACCTATTGTTACAAATAGTGGTGGAGGAACACAACAGCAAAGCCTTATCTCTAGCTTAAACAAGGCACAAGGTACACAGTTTAGTAACGATGTGGTTGAAACACCTTCAGTAAAACAGGCCAAAACTCGTAGCGAAAACAAAGTGTCTGACTACGATCCATTTGTTTCTAATGTCTATATTCGTACTGGTTTGAATCTAAAAAAATACGGTTCAAATTTATTCCAAATGCCAGACTCTTTTGCTCCAGACCAAAATATTCCAGTGCCTAGCAATTACGTAGTTGGACCTGGTGACTCCTTGAAAATCCAATCTTGGGGTGCGGTGGATGGTGATACTAATGCAAAAGTGAGCTCTAATGGTACCATATTTATTCCTAAGCTTGGGGAAATTCCAGTAACTGGTGTAAAATCGGGAGAATTGGATGGGTATCTCAAAAAACGTTTAGGTAAGATATACCGTAACTTTGATGTAGCAGCTAACGTTAATAAAGTTCGTTCAATTCAGGTTACTGTTGCGGGTATGGCAAGTCAGCCTGGTACTTATACCTTAAGTTCATTGTCAACATTGTCTAATGCAATTATGGCAGTCGGTGGTCCATCTGGGCAAGGTTCAATGCGAGATATCGAGTTGAAGCGCCATGGAGTAGTTGTTGACCATTTTGATCTATACGACTTATTAATTCGTGGTAATAATGCTCACGATGTACAAGTTTTGGCTGGCGATGTAATTGTATTTAAGCCATTAGGTAATGAAGTTGCGCTTTATGATGGCGTAAAAAGACCCGCGATATACGAAACAAAGTTAGGTGAAACGGTGCGCGACCTAATTGTTTTTGCTGGCGGCTATAGCAACGATGCTAAAACCGATAAAATAGTGATAGAAACAATTGGTGGCGATAAAGCGATTGGTGTTAATAGCTATGCAACTTCGCAAGCACTAAATTTTAACTTGAGTGATGGTGAAATTATTCATTTTTTTAGAACAACAAACAAATACGAAAATAGTGTAGCGGTAATAGGCAATGTGGTTGACCCAACCCGTACAGGCTATAAAAATGGAATGACCATTCGCGATTTGATTCCTAACAAAGAAGTGTTGTTAACACGTGGTTACTATAATAGTTTCTCTTATAATACTTACGGACGTGATAATACAATGAGCCAAGCGGACACTGAAAAAACAACTGGTCAATCTGCTACTAGTGGATTAAATTTTACTACTGGATTACAGTTGACGCAAAATATGTCAAATACTCAACAAGTATTTGGTGGTGGTCAGAATTTATTTACAGCAGGACCAGTGAGTATTCCAGAGGCTGATATTAATTGGGATTACGCATTAATTGTACGAGTAGATCCTGTCAATTATAATACACACATTATTCCATTTAATCTTAAAAAAGCTATCGCAGGAGATATTGCTAATAATATTAAATTAAAGCCGGGTGATATTGTTAATGTTTTATCTACCAAAGATGTTAGAAAATCTATTTCTTCTGGGGTAGTTTATGTATTTATTGATGGTGAGGTTAATTCACCAGGCGTTTACGAGTTGCATACCGGACAAACCCTTAAAGATGTCATTGAGTCTGCTGGCGGCGTTTCGACTAGCGCATATATGTTTGGATTAGAGTTAAATCGCGATTCGGTGAGGAAACAACAAACAGCAGCATTAAACCAAATGTTAGACCAAGCTCAGCAAAGTATATTGGCGCAATCGGCTTCGGCTTCGAATGTCACAAGCTCTGATCAAGCAAAGATGCAACAAATGGCGGTGCAGCAACAAATAGCGCTTATTAGTAAAATGCGCGAAGTAAAGCCAACAGGACGGATTGTACTGAATTTGCAATCTGCTTCTACTAAAGTAAGCGACCTACCTGATTTTAGATTGGAAAATGGTGACACGATTTATATTCCACCAATCCCAGATACTGTTAATGTGATCGGACAGGTCTATAATCCAGCAACGTTTATCTATAAGCCTGATTATTCTGTAGGTAAGTATATTAATTTGGCTGGCACTGAGAATCAATATGCTGATACTTCAATTGAGTATGTCTTACGTGCTGACGGTACTTTATACAGTAAGCAACAAGCTGGTTGGTTTGGGGGATTCTCTGGGCGGACATTAAATCCTGGTGATGTAATTATAGTTCCGCAAGAAGCTCAAATTGGTGGGGCAATACAGAATCTGCTTAATTGGACACAAATATTGTCCAACTTTGGGACTGCAGCAGCAGCTATTACTGTCTTTAAAAATTAAATGTGAAATAAAAATAATGGAAAATAAGCAAAAAGAAATTGATTTAAGTAAAGTTGTTCTCGTACTTAAGGATAATAAAAAACCAATTGGTATAGTTACTGGAATTACTACACTAATTGCTATAGCTTATTGTGTTTTTGCAACGCCTATTTATACTGCTAAAACTATAATTAATCCACCTAAACTGACAGATGCTGGAAGCGGAATATCTCAAGCATTGAGTGGTTTAGCAGCCATAGCTGCTGGTGGTAGCGGTGGATTTTTGTCGCAAAAAACAGATGCGGATGTAGTCATGGCTTTATTAAATACGGTGGCTCTTAAAAACATGATTATTGAACGCTTTGGCTTGTTGAAATATTTTAATGCAAAAGATATTGAGCTGGCAAGAGGGAGATTGGCTGCCAGAGTTAAATTTATTCCGGATATGAAAAGTGGTTTTTTAGAAATTGACGTAGATGATAAAGATCCAAAATTGGCTGCAAATATAGCTAATTATTATACGGTCGCGCTAGGTCAATTAATTAGTAATATAGCATATAATCGTAGCCAAAAAAAGATGCAGTTTTTTGAAGGTCAGCTAAAAGTTACCAAGCAAAATCTATCCCAGTCGGAGAGTGCGATTAAGACGTTTATTCAGAAAAATGGTATAATTGCAGGTCAGCAAGTGCAAGTGTTGGCGAGTATCGCAACGCAACTCCAGAGTAAGTTAGTAGTTGCTCAAGCACAGCTTCAGTCATTAGCATACTACGCAAACCCAGATAATCCTGAATATAAGTCTTTGCAAGTACAAATTGATAGCTATAAGCAGCAGTTAAACCAGTTAAATGATCGAGATACTGCTGATGATATTGCTATACCATCTAATTTAGCACCAGATTTGGCACAACAATATCTGAATTTAATGCGTAATTTTGTATTGCAAGAAGAAATCTACAAATTAATAACTAAGCAATATCAGGCAAATCGTTTAGATGCATTGAGTGAGATGATTCCTACCGCTGTGCAGGTAGTAGATCCAGCGGTTATCCCTTTACATAAAGCTAAACCAAAACGTCTAAAAATTGTACTTGGTGCGATAGTGTTGAGTGGATTATTAACTAGTATTTGTTTTATTATCCGTGATCGAAAAAGAATAATTGTTGAAATCTAACAAGTTATTGGAGAAGCATATTAGTGAAATGTGTATTGTTAGTAGTAGGTTTGGGAACTGGGTTGTCTGAAGAAACTTCTGTGTATCCAACCGATGTTAGAAATTGGCTGGCGGTAAGCAGACGTTGTAATATATGGTAAAAATTTATTCACCCTATGGGTGAAGGTGATTTATTTGGTTTAGGTTGAAAAAGATACGTGATTAAGCCTGTCGTCATTCAGGTTGAATTTTAGTAAAGGTTTTGTGGATTTTAATTTACAACTTAGTTAAAATTGGTTCAATCGGCTGAGTGATAAAGATTAGGTTTTACCGTGTAGTCATAGTAAATTTATAAAAAGGATGTTGCAATGTTGCCTATAGTGAGGGTAAGTCTACCATCAAAAGAAATTCTAATGAAAGAATTAGAAAATGTTCTTTACAGTGGGATGATTGCTGAAGGAGAAGTGGTTTATCGATTTGAAGAAGAGTTTGCAGAGCACTTTGGTTTGCCATTTGCCTTAGCTATGAGCAGTGGTACAGCTGCGCTCCATGCCGCTTTAGTTCATTGTGGTGTTGATGGCGGCGAGGTAGTTACGACCAGCATGACTGCCGAACCAACAAATGTAGCAATTTTGCAGGCGGGTGGGATACCAGTATTTGCTGATGTAGACCCTTTGTCAGGCAATTTAGACCCTTTATCAATTGAGCAAAAAATCACCCCTAAAACTAAAGCCATAATGGTTGTTCATTATGCTGGTATCCCTGCTAGAATGAAAGAAATTAGAGAGGTTGCCGATAAATTTAATATACCAATTATTGAAGATTGTGCTCATGCTTTAGGCGCGTTATATGCTGGTGAAGGGATAGGTAACATCGGTGACTTTGCAATTTATTCCTTACAAGCAATTAAGCACATGACAACTGTTGATGGTGGTATACTGGTTTGTAAAAACCAAGACTTAATACCACATCTGAAGAGGTTTAGATGGTTTGGTTTGCAAAAAGGTATACCGAGGACAGAAGTAGATATAACTTCTATTGGTTATAAATATAATATGAATAATGTAGCTGCTACGATTGGCTTAACTCAGTTAAAAACAATTCGTGAGAGAGTCATAAATTTGCACAAACAAAATGGGAAATTTTTTGATAATGAGATATCGAAAATTCCTGGTTTATCCGTAGCTACTTTTGATGAGTTTAGTGAACCAAGCTATTGGTTATATACTATTTTATCTGATGATTCAGATAGTGTAGAGCGTTTACTTGCGAGTATTCAAGTATCAGCATCTAAATTGCATCGTCCTAATCATCTACATTCGATTTTTAAACCATTTACAAATGGTTTGCCTCAATTGGACAACTACTATAAACGAATGATCCATATCCCATGTGGGTGGTGGGTGACTCCTGAAATTAGAGAGCAAATCGTTGAGACTTTAAAAAAAGGTTAAAATAGATGAATATTCCGCTTTTTCAAGTCAAAAAAATTTGTAATATCGAAGCTAAAATAAATGAGTTATTTGAGTCTGGTAGGGTTGCGCATGGTGAGTATGTTACTAAATTTGAGGCTATGCTAGGAGCTTATATTGGCAGTCAATATACTCTTGCTACTTCTGAAATGTCATCATCTATAGCGATGTGTCTTTACGTCTCCGGTGTGCGACCTGGTGATGAAGTCTTAATGTCTCCGTTAGTGTGCTTGGCGACCAGTTGCCCAGTGAAAAATATTTTTGCCAATATAGTTTGGTGTGATGTTAATCCTAAAACTGGAAATTTAGATCCAGATGATATCGCACGAAAAATAACACCTAAAACTAAAGCACTGGTATTATATCATTGGGCAGGTGATCCTTCAGATTTAGAAAAAATTTATGAAATAGCTAGTAAGTATAAGATTAAAGTTATTGAAGATGCAAATGAGGCATTAGGTGCAGAATATAATGGCAAAAAAATTGGTAATACAGGAGCCGACTTTACAATTTTTTCATTTTATCCTATTCGACAATTAACCACTATAGAGGGTGGTGCAATTACATGTAAAACCGAAGAAAATTATAAAAGGTTACTTAAATTAAGAAGATATGGGATTAACCAGCAGACGTTTAGACTACCTAATGGTGAAATAAATTTACAATCAGATATTGAGGAGGCTGGCTGGAATAGTTATATGAGTAATATTTCTGCAATGATTGGGTGTGCTCAGTTTGATACTCTAGACGAAGTAATAAAGAAACATCAAACTAATGGTTTTTATTATGATACTGAATTACAGAAATTGAGTAATGTGGAGCTCTTGATAAGACCTAAAAACTCTATTTCTGCATATTGGTTTTATACGTTCTTATGTGATAGAAAAGATGAGTTAATGCTATTCTTAAAAGAAAATGGCATAAGCTCATCTAGTGTTCATATTAGAAATGATATTTATTCTTGTTTTGGAGAAACTAATCATACATTAGAAGGCGTAGATTATTTCTCAAAAAGGGCGATTAGTATTCCTTGTGGCTGGTGGTTAACCCCTACAGAGCAAGATTATATTATCCAAAAAATAAAACAATTTTTAGAGGCATAAATTAAATTCTAGCGGATATTAAATTTAAAGAATTAAATACACTGATAGATCTTAAAAAATATCTAGATGGCATTAATTCTGAGTTTATTTTTAGTAAAGGACGTTCTATTGGTTTGGAAGATAGGTTTCCTGAGCTCTTTGTAATTAATTCATCTAAATCTAAAATATTTATAATAAAGAAAAAAGACGAATTAATCGGAGGGGTTGTCGTTAAATTTTTTAATTTAAAGCAGTATAGCAGCATCTATAAATGCGCTATGTTGGGGGCTGTTTGGATTTCTCCCTCATACAGAGGAGCAAAGCTTGGAAGTAGACTAATTGCTGGAGTAAACTCATGGCTACAGCAAACTAATATTGATTTGGCGTTTTTGTGGACGAATAAATTTAAATTTTATGAGAGCCATAACTGGAAAATTAGTGATAGCTCTTTTTTTGGCGAAATGGGATTAATTAATAAAGTAAGCTCTGAAGTTAATATACGTGTAGTTAATGAGTTATCGCAAGATTTATTTTTTTCTTTAGAAGAATTTCGTAAAAGTAAGTTAGAAATTCTTACTCCACGAGATTTAGATAGCTATAATATTATTCCTACACCTGCAGAAAAAGTGACATTTTTTATGTGCATTGACAATAAAACTTTAATTGGATACGCAATTATTGGTTCGAAAGATGATGTTGCGTATATCTATGAATTATTAAGTGATGGTGAAGTTATATCAAGTATACTTTCTTATATTAAAAATTTTTTTAAGCAAGTTTTTTTAAATATCAGTAAGAATGACTCTAATTTTAGTTATATTGTTGATAATGGACTTTTTAATTTAAATGAACAACTTTTATCGATGTTTTATATTATTAACCCAGATATAACAGAAAATATGGTAAAGCAAATTTATATTCCCTATTTTGATAGAATCTAGTGTCAATTTGATATATGAATAAAAATATTATAGCAAATATTGCAAATAAAGCTTGGGGTTTTCTATCAATCTTACTCTTTACTCCGTTATACATAAAATTTCTTGGGGTTGAGGCATATGGATTGATTGGATTTTACTCTACATTATTAGCCATGCTAGCATTTGCAGATATGGGTTTTACAGCCACGCTTACTAGAGAAACGGCTCGGTTTAATAAAGGCAAAATAGATGAAAAGAAATATATATTAAACCTTTTACGCTCATATGAGTTACTTTACATGCTAATTTCTTTATTCATCTCTATTAGTATATGGGCTCTTGCTCCATTTATAGTAAATAAATGGTTACACTTTTCATCTGGATTTAATCACCAGCAGGCCTTATATGCCATTCGTTTAATGGGTATAGCATTAGCATTACAGTTGCCATCGGACTTATTTTTTGGTGGGTTGATGGGGCTTCAAGACCAGGTTAAGGCAAATTTTCTCCAAATATCCTGGAGTGTGTTTCGCGCCTTTGGGGCTATTTTAGCGATGTACTTGATTTCCTCTACTATACTAGTCTTTGCTGGTTGGCAATTAATATCGAATGGACTGTATTGTATAATTATTAGGTCATGTTTATGGAAAAAGTTAACCCAAGGCAGAGATAAGGGTAGTTTTGATAAGCAAATATTTAAAAATACTTGGAAGTATTCTCTAGGTATGATGCTTATGGCTATTATTAGTATATGCTTGACCCAAGCAGATAAACTCATGATAAGTAAGGTGTTACCCTTAAAAGAATTTAGCTACTACAGTTTGGCCGCTTCTGTGGCAAGTATTCCTTTGGTGATGGCTAATCCAGTAGCTAACGCGGTATTTCCTAGGATTACAGGGCTTATAGCAGTACAAAACATAAAAGAAATGAAAGCTATCTATTTAAAATTTACAGCTTTAGTATCCGTGTTGGTCATGACTACAGCACTAATATTGATTATTTATTCAGAAGAATTTATTTATGCATGGACGGGTTCAAAAGTTATTGCTCAATATTCGTATAAGATTGCAATTTTTTTAATTATAGGACAGTTATTACAAGGTATTACAGTAATTCCTTATTATGTCGCTTTAGCCTTTGGGAGTGTTAAAATTAATCTGAAGGTTGGTGTCATTTCTATAATAGTCTTACTTCCATTGCTCTTTTTTATGGTGAACCGATATGGTGCTATTGGTGGTGGTGTGTCATGGGCAATAACTAATGCTGTAGTTATACCAATTTATATGTTTTTTTTACATAGAAAATTTCTTAAGGATGTTATGTTAACATGGTTAATTAGAAGTATTGCCATTCCTTTTGTTCTGATAAGTGTTTTTGCTTGCATTGCTAAATTACTTACTGCTAGTTTATTAAACGGCAGAATTCAGATATTCATCACTATGACAATTGCTTGGGTGATAATATCTACTATTACGTACGTAATTGTTGTAAGAAATAAACACGCAAAAATGTAATCTTAATGCTAATTAAAAATATAATAATGATTTTGTAGAGAGACTACGTATGCCGATTTTATCTGTAATTATACCAACTCATAATAGACAGAAATATGCTATAAATTCTGTTGAAACAATTTTAAAAAATTTCAGTGATACAGAGGTTATCGTAAGTGATACAAGTGACGATACTCAAATATTTGATAGTTTAGTGTTTTGGATAAATTCAGGTCGTTTGATTTATAAACGCCCAAACGAACAGATGGACGTTGTAAGAAATTTTGAATATGCATTAGGTTTTGCCTCAGGTGACTACCTGATATATGTTGGAGATGATGATTGTGTTGGACCTGAAGTGGAAAAAATTGCGCATTGGGCTAAAAAAAATCAAATTGATGCAATTTCTTGCCCTTTTTGTGCAACTTATGGTTGGCCGAACTATAAATCTAAATATTTTGCGAGCAAGTTTTCAGCAAAGTTGGCTGTAAGGAAATATACTGGTAACCCTATTGAAATTAAGTCATCGTATGTACTGAATCAAGCACTGGATCAGTTGGGGCTTGGACCATTGGGAATGCCTAGGCTCTACCATGGTATGGTTTCTAAAGAGCTAATTTGCAAAATAAAAAATAAGTATGGGCATGTTTTTGGGGGTGTTAGTCCTGATGTCTATAATGCTGCATTGATAACATATGAGTCAAAAAAAATATATCACCTTGATTTTCCGTTTATTTTAATTGGTGCCTCCGGTGAAAGTACGGCAGGAGCAGGTGCAACTGGTACGCATAAAGGAAAGCTAAGAGAAAATTCTCATATTGGTGCGTTTAAAAATTTAGAATGGCATAATATGATACCAGAATTTTATAGTCCAGAAACAGTTTGGGCTTATTCTCTTGTAAAAGCTGTTGAATTAATAAATGATAGTAAGTTACAGCCAAATTTTGCAAGACTCTATTTGCGGTGTTTTTTATTTCATAAAGATTATCATGTAGAAACGAGTAAATGTTTTAAACTATGGATTAAAAAGATTGGGAATATAAAAGCAGCATGGCATATGTTTAGGGCTATTTGCTCAGAGTTCCTTTATCAGTTTAAGAGAGTTTGGCGACGGTTTCCAAATATTAAGGAACCATTTCCGAAGGCAGTTGTATTTGATGATGTTGAGTCAATATCTGTTGCATTTAAAATATTGTCAGAATGCAGTATAAAAGATTCTAAACTTAAATTAAAAAATAATATTTAGGTTAGATTATTCAAACATATTGGGGTAATCAGTGACAATTAATATAAACAAAGTAAGTATATTTTATACAATGTTTTTTCTTTGTAATATACTATTTTGCACGGCAATATTTAGTGTTGCACTATATTATATTGCGTTTTTAATATTGCTTGTTATTAATATTAATTCTACTAAAATAAGAATTGTAGATCATAGACTAAGATTAATTTTATTTTCAATATTATCAATTCTAGTCATTTCAATTATTCATATTATTACAGTAGCTGACTTTATAACAGAAATTAAACAATTAGTTAATAGAATTTTCTATTTGCTTAATTTTATATTAATGATACAAGTTTATAGAGATGAAGAGGCGAATAGAGTTACTGGGAAAATAGTTTTTATTTTTATAATAGCTTTATTTGCTTATTCAGTATTTGAGTTATTTTCAAAAATTTATGGTTTTCCAAATCTTAGTAACTATATACTAAATAATCCATCATTTCCTAGGGACGTCAAAATAAAGCCCTATAGTCTTGATGATATTCGACTATATCTGTTGTGGTCAGAACCTTCGTTTTCTTCTTATGTAGTTATAGGGCTATGGATTTATGTGATTTTGAATAAATATATATATTCTTCAGTCCAGTATCGATTGATTATTATTTTTCTCAGCCTGCTAATTATTCTTACATTTGCTAGAAGTGCAATTATTCCAGTAATTCTTATTTTATTTTTTCATAATTTATTAAAAAACAGGCAAATTCACATTTTTTTTACAAAATATCAAGTTTTAGCTTATTTAACTGTTTTTATTATTGTATCATATCTTCAATATATCTTTCTTAGTAGAGATCCGGGAAGTTCTTTCGATTTATCTTTTATTTCAAGAAGTAATAGTATGATTATCGGTTATAAAATATTTCTTGACAATTTTATAAGTGGGATTGGATATAATAACTTTGCTAGCTTTAGCAGGTATTATTCCACAGATTTTCCAATGTACCTTGATGCTACGGTTTCATTAAGTAGTCCAAGTGCTATTTTGAGCGAATCAGGTATACTGGGACTAATTCCGTTGAGCTTTCTTCTTTTTTATGTATGTGGAGGAAGAATTGATATAAGAAATAAATTATTTGTAATTATTTACATATTTTCTTATGGTTTTTTTTCTTTAGATGTATTGTATATTCCAGCAACATATTTTTTAATTACAATTTTACTTAATTCTAGCAGTGTATGGGAAGCTAAGCAAAACACTTACGTATTTAGGGAACATATAAAATGTCAAAATTAGTTGTTATTAATGCGACTGCTGCTATTGAAGGAGGTGCATTAATTGTACTAAGGCAATTACTATCTAATTCACCAAATTTATTGCGATTTATAGTATTTGTGTCAGTTGATTTTGAAAAATTACCTAAGTTGGATCATATAAAATATATTAATCCAAACGCTAAATCTGGTCTTAACAGGCTGTATTGGGACAATTTTGGCTTAAATAGCTGGTGCAAGAATAATCATGTGAAGCCAACTTTAATTATATCAATGCAAAATACTGGAGTTAAAATTGATGGTGATGTCAAACAATTAATTTATTACCATCAAACAATTCCATTGTATCCGTATTCATGGAATTTATTTAAAAAATCAGAACGGAATTTGTGGTTTTATAAAAATATTTATCCTTTTTTTGTTAAACAACATGTTAATGATAGTACTATTTTTGTAGTTCAATTCGAATGGATTAAGCGTGAACTGGCAAACCGCTTGTCTATTGCTCCACGGATTATTAATGTTGCTAATCCAACTGCTTCGGAAATAGATGATTCGCTAGTTTACAAACTTGAATTAAGCGATAAATTCAATATTTTTTATCCAGCAAGCCATTTTAATTTTAAAAATCATTTAGAGATAGTTAAGGGATTAAATTACCTAAAGCAAATTGGGAGAAATTTGAATAATCTTAAAATATATTTTACTTTAAATAAGTCAGCAGCATCAGCTTTGGTTTCAATTATATATCAGTATGGCTTGCATGATCATTTTGAGTTTGTTGGTACTTTAAGTTTTAATAAAGTACTTCAATATTATAAATCATGTGATTTGGTTGTCTTTCCAAGCTTCTTGGAATCTTTTGGTTTGCCATTGGTTGAAGCAGCTAAATTTGGGAAAAAAATTTTAGCTGCTGATTTAGATTATGCGCGTGAAGTTTTAGCAGGCTATGATGGTGTGATGTATTTACCAATACATAATCCTCATGCGTGGGGTGACGCAATATATAGGTGTTCGGAGCAACAAGAGCAATTTAATTCGTGGGAGCCTGAATTTGCTAAAAACTCTTGGGGTAAATTTTTTGAGTTAGTTGAAAATTTTATTAGGAAATAATATGTTTAAAGATAAAGTTTTATTAATTACGGGTGGCACTGGATCATTTGGTAATGCAGTTCTTAAACGTTTTTTGACGATGGATATTGGCGAGATTCGTATTTTTAGCCGCGATGAAAAAAAACAAGATGATATGCGCAAAAGATATAATCACCCAAAGCTTAAATTTTACCTTGGTGATGTACGTGATATGCAAAGTGTAACCAATGCTTGCCGTGGTGTAGATTTTATTTTTCACGCTGCCGCATTAAAGCAAGTACCATCTTGTGAATTTTATCCATTAGAAGCAGTTAAAACTAATGTGCTTGGTACTGAGAATGTACTTGAAGCAGCTATTCAATGCGGTGTAAGTCGTGTTGTTTGTTTAAGTACTGATAAAGCCGCATACCCAATTAATGCAATGGGTATTTCTAAGGCCATGATGGAAAAAGTTATGATTGCAAAAGCTCGCAATTTAGATCGCAATAAAATAGTGGTTTGTGGTACACGTTATGGCAATGTTATGGCATCTCGTGGCTCAGTTATCCCACTGTTTGTTGACCAAATTCGCAAAGGTAAATCATTGACAATTACCGATCCTAATATGACACGTTTTATGATGACACTTGATGATGCTGTGGATTTAGTTATTTATGGTTTTACAAACGGTGAAAATGGTGATATTTTTGTTCAAAAATCTCCGGCCTCAACAGTTGGTGATTTAGCTCAAGCATTAAAAGAACTGTTGGGTAAGCCAGATCACGAAGTGCGCATAATTGGTACTCGTCATGGCGAAAAATTGTACGAAGCATTAATGACTAAGGAAGAAAATGTTAATGCGATTGATCATGGTAATTATTATCGTGTACCTGCGGATAATCGTGATTTAAATTATGATAAATATTTTGATCAAGGTAATCGCGACTTAGTTAATATTGAAGATTATAATTCGCATAATACTACTCGATTAGATTTAGAAGGTACTAAGCAGATTTTATTACGATTGGATGTATTGCGTAAAATAGTAGAAACTAAGTCGTTAGATATTTTATTTGAAGGTGAATAGCCAATGAGAATTTTAATTACTGGTGCAGATGGGTTTATCGGACAAAATTTACGAGTCCGGTTAAGCGAACTTAATCAGCATGAAGTACTTACTTTTGTCCGTGGACAATCTATAGCGGTGTTATCGGATTTAGTTAATCAAACAGATTGGATTTTTCATTTGGCGGGGATTAATCGTCCACGAGATTCAAGTGAATTTCGAACAGGCAATGCTCATTTGACTGATGTTCTATGCTCATTGATAGCTAAAAGTGGTCGTAAAATTCCATTGGTATTAAGTTCCTCAACACAATCAGAGTTGGCAAACGACTATGGTAGAAGCAAATTAGCGGCTGAGAATGCGTTATTGTACTTAAATCAACAAACTGCTAATCCTGTATTTATTTATCGCTTACCAAATGTATTTGGTAAATGGAGTCGCCCAAATTATAATTCTGCGGTTGCCACATTTTGTCATAATATAGCTCGTGATTTACCTATTACGATTAATAGTCCTGATGCACCACTAACTCTTGTTTATATTGATGATATTATTGATGCGTGGATAAATTTACTGAATTCTGATTTATCTAGTTTGAATAACTATCAACAGATTATTCCTGAATATGCAACTACAGTTGGTAATATTGCTGCAACCATTTATGGCTTTAAAGATAGTATCCAAAGTGGGATAACTTTGCCTGTAGGTACTGGTTTGACTCGAGCACTGTATTCAACATATCTATCTTTTTTACCTACGCAAAATTTTGCTTACCCACTAACTAAACATGAAGATTCACGCGGTGTATTTGTTGAAATGTTAAAAACACCTGATAGTGGTCAATTTTCATTTTTTACAGCACACCCAGGAGTTACTCGAGGCGGGCATTATCATCACACTAAAACAGAGAAATTTTTGGTAATGAGAGGTACCGCAAAATATCGTTTTCGTCATATTGTTACTGGTGAATACTATGAGTTAATAGTTGATGGTGCTAATCCAACTATAGTGGAAACTATTCCAGGCTGGTCACACGATATAACTAATATTGGTGATGTTGAATTAGTAGTTATGTTATGGGCAAACGAAATATTTGATCGCCAAAAACCAGATACAATAAATTTTAAAATCTAATAATTAATAAGAAGTTGAGTATGAAAAAGCTAAAAGTTTTAACCGTTGTAGGAACGCGTCCTGAGATAATTCGCTTATCACGAGTAATGGCAAAATTAGATCAACATTGTGAGCATATTATTGTTCATACTGGTCAAAATTATGATTATGAGCTTAATGAAATTTTCTTTAATGATTTAGAGATTCGTAAACCAGATTATTTTCTGAATGCAAGTGGTATAAGCGCTGCAGAAACAATTGGTAATATAATTATTGCAATAGATAGAGTCTTGTCTGAGATAAAACCGGACGCCGTGCTAATTTTAGGTGATACTAATAGTTGCTTGGCAGCAATTCCTGCTAAGCGTCGTAAAATTCCAATTTTTCATATGGAAGCAGGAAATCGTTGTTTTGATATGCGCGTACCAGAGGAAATTAATCGTCGCATTGTAGATCATACAGCGGATGTGAATTTAACATATAGTTCCATCGCTCGCGAGTACTTGTTACGTGAAGGATTGCCGCAAGATTTAGTAATTAAAACTGGTAGTCCAATGTTTGAGGTATTAAACCATTATTTACCTCAAATTAATGCTTCTGATGCTTTATGCCGGTTAGGATTGCAAGAAGGTAGATATTTTGTTGCAAGTATTCACCGTGAAGAGAATGTAGAATCTGATAAAAATTTACTTAAAATGGTAGATATCTTGAATGGGATTGCGGATAAATATGGTTATCCTGTGATTGTATCAACACACCCAAGAACTCGTAAAAGAGTAGAAAGTCTGAATATCCAATTTAATTCGTTAGTTAATCTATCTAAGCCACTTGGTTTTCATGATTATGTGAAATTACAGAAGTCTGCTAAAACGGTTTTATCCGATAGTGGCACAATTAATGAAGAGTCATCAATTTTAAATTTTCCAGCACTTAATGTGCGTGAAGCAAGTGAGCGTCCTGAAGGAATGGAGGAGGCGTCTGTCATGATGGTGGGGTTGAGTTTTGAGCGAGTGATGCAAGGATTGGAGGTTTTAGAGTCTCAACCACAAGGTAATGAGCGCTTATTGCGCCAAGTTGCAGATTATAGCATGCCAAATGTTTCGGATAAAGTCGTGCGAATTATTCATAGTTACACTGATTATGTTAATCGTGTTGTGTGGAAAAAATACTAGCATGAATGTATTATTTATTTTCTCGCGTCATTCTAAAGATCCACGCGATTCAACATTGACTAAGGATGTTTCAGATGAGTTTGCACGTCAGGGTATAAATGTATATGTTATGACAATGTTAGAAAAACGGGATAATCAGCCGACATTAATGTCGATTGAAAATGGTTATAATGTGTTGAGAGTTCAAACAGGAAATTATTTTAATTGCGAAACAAGATTGGAAAAAGTAAAAACTATTCTGACTATGCCTACTCAGTTTATTAAGGCTGCAAAAAAGTATCTGAATAATATTAAGTTCGATTTGATTGTAACCCATACGCCATTTGTATCAAGTCGAAAAATTATTTTGCCATTAAAGAAATACTTTAATTGTCCAGCTCATTTGATTTTATGGGATATTTTTCCGCAAAATGCTTGGGATATTGGGATTATTCGTAATCGAATGTTGTTCAATTTTTTTAAATATGCTGAAATTAAAATGTTGCAGTCATATGATCAAATTTGGTGTATGTCAGATGGCAATGTGAAGTATGTTCTAAAGAATTATCCAGAATTAAGGAATATGCCAATTGATCGGCTTTATAATAGTGCTAAAATTAAGCCATTGCCAGAGGTTAATCGCGAGTCAGTGCGTCGACAATTTGGCTATACTAATGAAGATGTTATTGCCATTTTTGGTGGTAACATGGGCGTACCACAGCGCTTGGAAAATATTTTAGAATTAGCCAAATTAGCACAAAACATATCTTCAAAAGCAAAATTTCTATTTGTTGGGCAAGGCACTGAAACTATTCGGTTAATTAAATTAGCTATTCAAATGGAACTTACTAATATTAAATTTATTGAACAATTACCTCGTGAGGATTATGAAAATATAACCTTTGCCGCAGACATTGGTTTAGTTAGCTTAGATCAACGCTTTACAGTACCAAATTTCCCATCAAAAACAACAGACTATTTTAAGCTTCAATTGCCAATTCTTGCAAGTTTAGATAGTTGTGCTGCCCAAGATTATGGTTATTTTCTGACAAATATTGCAAGGGCAGGTAGATTTGCCTTAGCTGGTGATAGTGGGGAGTTGTTTAATCGCTATATGGAGTTATATTCTGATTCTGTTTTACGTAAAGACTTAGGTTTTAATGGACGTAAATTTTACGAAAATGAATTAGATGTTAATATTGCGTGTAGAAGAATATGTGAGCAAATTAATTTGATAAAAACTTGATGTCATTAACTATGAAGTAATTGCAGAGAATGTTACTAATCGCGGCAAAATTAAAATGCACCATACCATTAAAACTAGACAAATTAAAATAAGAATGTAGTTTGTCAGTTACAATATTGTAATGACGACCTATATCGATTTACAAGGGTGTCTAGAAATGCTGAAGCGAGAATTTACAGTGCCATGCGCTAATTAGGCGTGGTGTGGTGATATAAGCTATGTTGCTACGGGTGAGGAATGGCTATACCTAGCAACCGTAACTGATTTAGGGGCTAGACAATCAAAGCATACTTTTAGGTATGCTAATATATTGTCATGATTCATAAAAATAAATATATAAACAGTTCAAAATTTCAGAAGCTAAATTCAGAGAAATAGTTAAGTATTTTGTTGCTGATTTATCAGCAACGCAAATAGCTGCTTTATCTAGAATAAGCAGAAATTCTATTAATAACTGATGTTACGCAGTCATGCCTAAACTTTCAAATTCGGCATGTTGCTGTTTAATTAATTCCAGTTCTCTAAAAGCAGCTTTGGCTGCATTTAGAAATAGCTTGCTCTTTA
>ERZ650304.55-NODE-55-length-73301-cov-5.693144_pt1 | contig 73301 bp, 98 predicted proteins | sample MGYA00376240_ERZ650304 | MGnify/ENA primary metagenome ERZ650304 (study PRJEB26733, sample SAMN07839271) | wastewater metagenome | biome: small river; feature: stream; material: water | place: USA: North Carolina | collected 2016-03-01 ...
TTCCGATCTCTCGATGAACTCAGGGTCCTCTACCTGGAGCTGATCGCGGGCTGTGAAGGTCGGGGTGATGAGCACATCAGATGGCGACAGAGCGCCCTCCGAGAGCGGAATGGCGAGTCCGACCAGCGACATGCGGAGGTTCGACAGGCCGTTCATGTCCAGGATCGGTCCGTACTCCATCGGGGCGATCAGAGCAGGGCCTCCCCCGAGGATGAGCGACGCCTTCCCGGTGCCCCCGGCCGGCTGGGTGGCCACGGCTCGCCCGCCCTGACGCCAGACGCCGTAGGGCACGTTGCGGCTGATGGGGGCGGGGAGCAGCTCGACCGGACCACCCTCGCCCGGCGTGCTCGGCGTGCCCCCGACTCCGTTTTCCCGGAGCCAGTCGAGCTGCTCGGGGGTGGACGCTGTGATCTCGGTGATCCTCGGGCTGCCGTCGACCTTGATGTAGAGCCGGGTGACCCCCTCGGGACCCTTGAACAGCGGGATCATCGAGTTGCCGTCGACGATGAGACGGGAGTCCTCGATCTCGCTGCTGTCCAGCTCGGTGATCCCAGCGAGCTGCGTCGCCTCGTCGTCGATGTAGACGGTCAACCCGGTGCCGGCGGTGTTGAGCAGCGGCCGGCCGAAGGCTCCGCTCGGGTTGAACATCAACCGCTGCGACTCGTCGGGGAAGGTGTACTCGTTGGTGTCCGGCTCCGGCTCGGGTTCCGGCTCGTCGCCATCGAGCGGTGCATCCGGGTCGTTGATGAAGAGGATGCCGACGCCCACGGCATCGTCCAGGGAGACGCCGGCCTCGACCCCTCCGAGGATGGCCACCGGGAACGGGTAGCCGGGGTAGAAGTCCCAGCCATCGCCGGCCGCGTGCATGCGCACGTTCAGCTTCGGGGCGAGATCGGGCAGCAGGATCGAGGCGCTCTGGATCGCCTGGTAGGACAGCGTGGCGAAGAAGTACGCGTCATCGCCAGGGACGCCATCCGGCATGGTGGTCGAGCCACCGTGCTCCTTCATCCACTCGTCGTCCTCGGTGTGGCCCGTCCGATCCATCGAGTAATCGGTCTTCACGAACTTCAGGGCGGTGGGCGCTCGGTCGAAGCCCGAGACCTCCATGAACCACAGATGGCTCGCCCCGGACACGGTGAGGGCGGTCGACTCGCCGACGCCGGCCTCCTTCCAGAACACGGTGGAGAAGAGGCCTCCGTCGTCTCGCTCCTTCTGGATCTTGCTCCAGCCCGAGAGCGTCAGCGCTGAGGTCGAGCGAGCCGTGAGGATCAGCAGGTTCTCTGCGGTCGGGGGAGCGATCGTGATCGAGCTGGAGCTGGCCTGGACGGACTGCTCGGTGCTGTAGCGCGACTGCGGGATGATCCCGGTCAGACCGGCGATCCACGGCGCTCCCTCGCCCTCGTAGTCGTTGATGCTGTAGCTGCCGCCCGTGGGGGGTGCCTCACGGAAGCTGATGGCCACGTTGTCAAACTCGACCCGGCTTGGAGACGGGGAGGACATGCCCGTGAAGGTGGGCGGGTCGGCCTCGCCGATCGGACGGCCGGTGATGACGATCTGGAGGGCGTTCTTGGCGTAGCCGGTGAACGTGGAGACCCACTGGTCCACCTCCACGGCGGCACCGGAGCCGGAGTCGGCCTCTCCGATGATGAACGGGAACACGTCCCCCAGCGTCGAGGACAGCTCGAAGGCGTGGACAGCGACGATGCAGGGGGTCTCGGAAGGGAACGGGAGGGACCCGACGGTGAAGACGAGCTGATCGGGTTCGCCGGCGGACCGAGCGGCGGCGATCTCCACGGTCCGTCCGACGCCGCTGTTGATGACCGGCAGCGGCACCCAGGAGATGGCGGTGTCGCCGCCCGAGAACGGCTCGTCCGGGGCAAACGTCACCGGGGGAGCCAGCGGCTGGTCCCAGTGCGTGTTGCCGTCGTACTCGGCCTCGATCACCACGATCAACGTGTTGCCGGGCTGGGGGGTGTCCTCGAAGGGGATGGTGAAGGTCGCCTCGTCGAGGTCGACCTCTCCAGTTGCCTGCTGGACGATGGTGGTGGTCATCAGGCTGCTCAGTCCAGGTTCCCGAACGGGACGCACGTCAGCGCGTACTGCCAGTCATCGGCGAGGGCCTGCACCGGCTCGAAGGTCACCAGCAGGGTGTCGATCGTGCCCAAGGCAGAGGCGATGGCCGAGTCCATCATGTAGGGGATGGACCCCTCGTCTCCGTCCTCGATCACGAGTCCGAAGGCATCGATGTTGGACTGGGCCGCGATGAGCACCTTGATGACCGGAGCGGCGGCGCTGGGAGGCTGGAGCAGGAGCTTCCAGCCCGGGTCGAAGTCCTCGTACTGCGAGATCGTGCGCACCCGCTGGTCTGAGACCTCCCTGAGGTCGGCGTTCCCGTCGCCGTCGGGGGTGACGTAGCCGGTCGTCGTCTCGGTCAGCTCTGCCGGGTCGCCCTCGAACATGCCCGGATCGATGCGGGCGTACTGCTCGTCGGTGAGCGTGGCGCTGTCGCCCTCGTTGTAGAGGTTGCCGTCCGGGAGGACGACGGCGTCGATGTTGACGGTAACGGTGCGTGTCATCAGTAGAACCTTGCCCAGTAGCGGGGTCGTCCGGCCATTCCGGCGGGGCGATTGGCGGTGAAGTTGCCGTAGATGCCGCCGGCGACGAGGACCCGGCCGCGACCGAGGCCCATCGAGGCGATCTTGAACGAGTCGAGCTGCTCGGCCAATGTGCGCTCCTCCTCGGCGATGATCTCGCCCCAGCGGCTCATGTAGTCGCGCCGGTCCAGGCGCGCCACGGAGACGCCGTCGGCGGCGGGCTGCTCGACGTAGCTCCGACGGAGGTGCTTCATGGCCTCGATGTAGAGGGCCTGCTCCAGGAGCGCCCCCCACTGAGCGACGGGGAAGCGGCCCGGCCCATCGATCGAGTACGTCTGGTGCGGCTGCGAGACCGTGTTGAGTCGACCCACGGCGATGCGCAGGAGCTGGGCGACCCGGTTGCGGTTGAAGTGGGTCTGGTAGTAGCTCCGCAGGTGCGGACCGCCGATGTCGTTGTCGAAGAGGTCGCCGAAGCGGACGCTGTAGACGCTCTCCACGACCATCTTCATCTCGTCGTCGAGGCGGTCGTAGTCCGGCGAGCGGGGGCCGATCTCCAGCGAGGTCTGGTCGGCCTGCATGATGCCGTTCAGCTCGAAGCTCCACATGAGGGTGTAGTTGCCCTCGGTGCCCGACTCGATGGTGCTGACGGTGACCTCGTACACGCCCAGCTCTGCTCGGGTGGCCGTGCGCTGGAAGACCGTCGTGTCGTCGGCGTCGCTCACCATGGCGACCGTCATGTCGCCGTCCACGTCCGCCGGCGCTCCGGCGACGTTGATCTCCAGCCCGACCGTGGTGATCGAGGCGCGGCTGATGTAACGGCGCTCGGGATCGTGCGGCGGGGCGGGGTAGGGCATCAGACCTCGACGATCGTGATCTGGATCGGACGGTCGGCAGTGGCGGTGGCGAGCGAGGTGCCCGAGCCGAAGGTGGACATGCGGAAGGAGTAGGTGACGGCTCCGGCGGCGGGCGTGTCGAGGAAACTGACCGAGCCGCCCTGGATGCCGTCCTGGAGCGACGAGTACGAGGTGTCGCCCTGCCAGCCCCAGCCGTCGATCCACGAGGCGCTGTCCTTGTAGAGCCACAGCAGCGAGAAGCCGTTGGTGTTCGAGATGGCGCACCACGAGGCGGTCACCATGACGCTGCGTCCGCCGGCGGGGATCGTGACCGCAGCGGAGGCGAGCGAGACGGGCGTCGTGCTCGTGGTCGAGAGGTTCGAGGTGCGCACGCCCGAGCCGAGCTTGCCCTTCGGCAGGAGTCGCTCCCAGGCGCTCCCAGACCAGTGCCACAGGAGCTTGGTGTCGGTCTCCCAGATCGTCCGGCCCGTCTGGTTCACGCCCCAGGTGGACGGCCGGGTCGACGAGGTGCAGAGGAAGGCACCAGGGATCTTGTCGAGGATGTCGGCGTTGGTCTGGAAGTGGGTGATGAGATGCTGGTCGAGCAGAGCCGGCCGCACCAGTCCCGTCTTCGGCGTGTTGGTGGCCATCAGCTACTCCGGGGTGGGGTACGCGAGAGGCCCCCGCCCCCTCTCAGCTCTCGCCGGGGGGACGGGGGCCTCCAGGGGAAGGGACCTCGCGACGGGTCCTACTTCTCGCTCTTCGGGCCGTCCTTGGAACCGCCCTTGGGATCCGCCGCCGGCTTGCCGCCGCCATCGGTCGCACCGGAGCCAGCGCCCTGCTCGGCCTGCTGGGCCTCGGCGACCTCGGCCGCTTCGGGGCCGCTCTGGGCGGCTTCCTTCTTGGGGCCGGTCATGCGGGGCGAGGTGAGGTCGACCTCGGACTCGGCCGCGGTGGCGGCGACGCCCTTGATGCGCTCGGCCTCGGCCTCGGGGTCGACCGGCACGATGTTCTGGCCCTGCGGCAGCACCACCAGCGAGCTGTCGACGCCGTCGTCGTCGGGATCGAGCGCACGAGCGGCGGTGGCCAGGTCGTCCTGGCGCGCCTTCTCGAAGATCGGGGTGACCTCGTCGATCTTGCCGTGGGCCGCACCGGCGGTGCCCGACGTGTCGAGCGTGCCGTACATGTCGGTCGGGTTGGGGACGTGGTCCGGGTTCTCGACGTACCCCAGCGGGGCATCGGTCGTGGTGTCGGCTTCGGGGGCCATGGTGTGCTCCTTGTGGGGCTGAACGAGTGGTGTCGGCGGGGACGCTGACCGGCTAGGTCAGCGGCTCCTGGGGCGGGAGGGCGGAGCCGGGAGCGTCGATCGTGATCTTGCTCTCGGCGAGCACCGGCTTGCCCTCCTCGTCGATCTCACCGGTGGAGGTGAAGGCGACGGGCTGGCCGCTGGAGTCGGTGGTGGTGGCCACGGTGGCCGAGGCGGTGGGCAGCGTGTCGACCACGTTGCCCTTGCCATCGATCTGCACCTGTGCGACGGGCTGGTCCGAAGTGGTGTCGACGACCTTGTCGACGGCGTCGCGCTCGGCCTGGACCGTGGCGCGGTGGGCGACCTCGTGCTGGGCGAGCGAGGCCTGGGCCTCTGCGCCGTCGACGATCGAGAGGACGCCCTTGCGCAGGCACCTCGCGATGTCGGAGGTCTTCAGGATGTCCTCCTCGACCTCCTGCACGTCCCCACCATCTCGATCTCCACGCCCGGCCCATTCGAGCGCGGTGCCCGACGGCTTGTGCGTGTAGACGGTGGGACCGCCTTCGTTGTTTCGGACCAGGACCGGCATGGTGGTGCTCCTTCTTCGTCAGTCCTGCTGGAGCAGGACGTAGATGGTGATGGACCCCTCGACGAAGGCCGTCACGGCGCTCGCCTGGAGGACGATGTACTGCTCGTCGGTGAAGGCGTTGTTGGCCGTCACGTTGGCCGAGCTGGCGATGACCTTGTTGGCCGGCGTGGCCGCTGCGGAGGTCAGGGCGATGGTGCCGGCGACCGAGGCGGGCACTCCGCCGACGGTGCTGTTGGTCGCGGCGAGCGCCGGCGAGGTGCCGCCCGTGAGGTTGTCGTCCACGGCGGCGGCGATCTCGATGTTGGCGAGGTCGTTGACGCCCGTGAGCGTCCATGCGCCGGTGGACCCGCCCACGGTGATGTTGCCCTCCAGGCCGTCGACGGCGTCGACCTTGGCCTGGACCTCGGGGACGGTGTCGTCGAAGGCGATGTCGAAGCCGTCGTAGGTGACGCCGGCGGCGGACAGCTCGATCGTGGAGTCGCCGCCCGTCGGGGTTCCCGTCTGCGTGAGCAGGATCACGGCATCCGAGACGGCGCTGCCCGAGATGTAGGCCCGGAGCGTCGCCGCCTTGGACCCGGTGGTGACGGGGTTGTCGACCACGGCGTACATGGCGACGATGTGACCGTCGACGCCCGGCTTGATCCGCACCAGCTCACCAGCGGAGAGGTCGATGAGGTACTGGAGGTTGGACCAGAGGACCCGAGCGTCCCCGTTGGAGCTGACCGAGACCGGGTCGAGGGCACCCCTCGGGAGCAGGTCTCCGCCCTGGACCAAGCGCTGGAGGGCGCTCTGGAAGAGGCCGACATCCTCGGGGTCGGCCGTGATCGCCTCGCGACCGAGGACCGTGGTCGCCGCCTCGGTCAGCTCGATGATGTCGCCCTCGTCGTAGGCGCGACCGTTCGGCATCTGGAGGTTGGTGACCCCTTCGGCCACCTCGAACACCGTGACGCCCATGGGGATCAGGCCTTGGTGATCGTGGCGATGCCACGGGGGTTGAGGATGGCCATGGCGACCATCTCGTCCATGACCCAGCCCTTCCAGAAGGCCTCGACGTTGTGGTTCTCCTCCACGTCGAGCGAGTAGAGGAGCGGGAACACGCCGAGGAAGTTCGGCTCGGGCAGCAAGAACATCTTGCCCTTGGGCACGACGATCGAGCGCTGGATGGCGAACTCGCCGAAGGAGGTGATCTTCTCGCCGGCGACCACGCGGTCCTTGAAGGCCCAGCCGGTCTGGTTGATGTCCCAGCGGAAGAAGTCCCGCCAGTCCGCCGGGTGGACCAGGAGGCGGGCCGACTCGACCTCGTGCTCGTCGGTCTGCGAGACCGCGGTGTAGAGCGACTGCGGGGTGAAGTAGCCCGACGCCTCGGTGACGTTGTGGTTGGGCGTCACGTCGTGATCGGCCCGGCCGGCGTAGGTGGTGAGCGCCGCCTGGAGGAGCACCATCAGGCGCGAGTCCTCCTGCTTCTGGATCGACTGCTTGGCCTCGTCCTGGGCCTGCTCGACCATGTTGATCCGCATGTAGACGAGGTCTTCCTTGCGGATCGCAGGGAAGGTGGCGATGCGGAAGAACCGCACCGGGACTCGCTTGCCCTCGAAGGGCGTGACCCGGACCTCGCCCTCGGTGCCCGACATGATGTAGGCCTGGCCGAGGTCGTCCATCACGTCGTACTCGACGGGGGTGCCCGGCGTGACCGGGTCCTCCATGAGCACGTTGCGGATGATGCCCTGGTAGCGCAGCTTGAGCTGGATCGGACCGACCATGCCCACGCCGAGGCGCTTGATGCCGGAGACCGGGTCCGAGAGGACCAGCTCCATCTTGGCGACCTTCTGCTGGTGGGTCAGGGTCGACTTGGACCCATCGGCACCGCGGCGGGCGACGATGTCGGCGACGTAGTCGTCGGACTTGCGGGCGATGCGGCCCTGGACGGCGGTGCTCATGGGAATGGCGCTCCTGGGTGAAGGTGTCGAGCTGGTCGAGTTGGGTGGTTGAAGAGGACGGAGATCAGACGGTGCCGCTGAGGCCACCGACGATGATCTTGGTGGCGCTCACGACCTGGAGCAGCCGGGCGACCGGGCGGGTCGAGGCGTTGGTCGCCCCGGCCGGCACGAGCTTGCCCCGGTTGGCACCGGTGGTGGAGGCGTGGACGAGGACGATCGTGCCGTTGCCGGGATCGGTCCAGGTCTGCTCGGCGTCGAACGCCGGGGCGAGGATCTCGAACTCGGCGTCGGTGTCCATGACCCACACGCCGATCGAGTTGACGCCCTGCTCCAGGACCTCGTCGATGCCGTCGCCGCCGACGTACATGCCGAAGAGGCCGTAGGGGACGCCGGTGCCGTTGAGCAGCGTGGTGTTCACGCCGGCGGTCTTCATGGCGCACATGCCGGGCCAGATGTCGACGCTCCGGTCCCACGCGGGATCGAGCTTCATGTCCTTCGGCGTGGCCTGGTCCCAGCCGTAGTTCGGACGGATGGTGCGCTTCAGGTGGGCCTGATCGAGGCGGGTACGCAGCACGGCGATGCTCCTGTCGAGATGGTGTGGGGCGCAAACCCCTCTTCGCCCCTTAGTAGGTCTCGTGGCGAGTTGGACAGGATGGAGTCCCGAGAAAACTCAGAAACCCGCCGCCCGGCGGACCGGATGGCGGGTTTCTGGCGGCACCTTCAGCAGGCTCCGAACGTGTAGGAGGGGCCAGCATAGCCCCCAGGATCAGCCCTCGAAGAGGGCCGTGTCGGCAGCGTCGACCTCGCCGCCAACGGGCGGAGCCGAAGCGGTGGTCGGGGCGAGCGACGGCATGGTCCGGGTGGGAGCCGGGTGCGTCGGGGCCACGGCCGGAGCCTGCTGCCGCTGACCGAGGCTGGCCACCACGGGGGTCAGCGTCCGGATCTCGTGCTGGAGCACCTCATCGGTCATGTCCGAGGACACGATCTGCGTGGCGATGGCGATCTGCTCGCCCTGGGCGGTGCCGGCCGCGAGCCGAAGGCCGGCGAGGCGCATGGCCGCGATGGTCCGGGGGTCGACGGTCCGCTGGCCCACCTTGGGCTGCTCCGCGAAGGGACCCTCCATCGGCCACATCGTCTTGCTGGGTTCGGCCGGGGTGCCGACGCGCACGTCGGTCTCGATCCGGACCTCCTCGATGGGACGGGGACCCTCGGTGCCGGCGACCGGCTTGGTCACGTCCTGCTGGTTCAGGTTCAGCGGGGCGTCGAGCGTGGTGCCCGTGCCGTCCAGCGAGGTCGTCGCGTCCGGCGACACGTCGGTCGTGCTGGTCGCACCCGGCGTCATCACGTCGTCGGCGTTGAGGCCTTCGAGCTGCTCGCCGGTGGTGGCCACGGGGGCCTCGGCGGGCGGGGTCGGGATCGGCTGGGCCGGGTTGTCCACATCGGCCTGCCGGCGGAGGCCCGCGACGTGCGGCTCCAGGGCGGCGACCTCGCGGTCTGCCCTCGCGTAGATGTCGCTCAGATCGACGCCGGCGAGACCGGCGATGCGCTCCAGGGCGACTCGGTTGGCGTTGGCCATGTGCTGCTGCTGCAACGTGGCAGCAAGGATCGGTCGCATCTCTACATCTGCTCCTTCGTGATGCGAAGCGGCCACCGGTCGGCGGACGCTCTTCTTCTTCGGCGGGAACGGCTTCTTGCCGCTCTCGTCGTCCTCTCCATCATCACCGTCTGTCAAGGCCTTCCCGTCTGGGTCAGCCTTCCCGTTCGGATCGTCGGTGCCATCCGCCTTGTCCTCGTTGCCTTCATCGTCCGACGGTGAAGCGTCGGGCGGCTCGAAGGCGTCAAGGACTGGGGCCTCGGCATCGCCGTTGGTGGAGACTTCTTGGAGGGTGCCTTCGCCACAGGTGGGGCAGGTGTCGCCGGCCTGTGGGTCATGGGCTTCATCCTCCGGAGTGCTGGTGGGCTTGGGCAGCGAGAACTTCGAGGGGGCCATCGCCGCCTCGACCTTGGTGCTGCCACCGAACGTGGCTCCGCACGAGTCGCAGACGACGCCGGCGCTCGCCCCGGACTGCTCGTCCTTCGTCTGGCGGAGGTCGACCTGCTGAGCCTTCGAGAGGTCCGGGTCCATGAACTGCTCGGGCGGACGGATGAACTCGCAGACCATGCACTGGTCGCCGTTGTAGCTGTCCTTCTCGCCGCAGATCGGGCAGGTCTCCTCGCGCATGGTGTCGACCTCGGCCGGAGCGAGCTGCTCCCCGAAGGCGACGACCGAGCGAAGGCTCGCCGTGCGGGAGCCGTAGCGCCGGCGCTGATCGAGCCACTGAGCGACCGCCCCATCTCGGCTGTAGTCCTCGATGTGGGTCCTGCCGCTCCCGCCGATCTCGACGAAGTAGAAGTTGGACTCCAGCGACGGATCGCCGTAGGCCTTGCCTCCACAGTTCACCCAGCCCAGCGTCTGGCCGTCGACCTCGACGATGCGATCGGAGCTGCTGAACCCCGCCGGCGGAGTTCCGGTCGGCACGAGGTAGCGGACCTTGTGCCCGCCGATGTCTCGGATCGTCGCCGACGAGGGCTTGTGCGGAGCGCGAGTGCCGCCCAAGCAGTCGGGGCACGGGACCTCTCGCCCGCCCTGGTCGATGACCATGGTGTCGAAGCAGGTGGTGCAGCCCTTGTCGCCCCACTCGTCGCCGGCAGCCGTCTTGGATCCGGTCTTGGTGACCTCCGACTGCGGGACGGTGATCTCCTTGGTGGTGGCGCGGTTGGTGCCCTCGTAGACCGGCACCAGCACCTTGCAGTTCGACGAACCCATCCAGGTGACCTCACCGGACTTGGGCACTCCGACGTGGGTGACCTTCACCGTGTCGCCCACGGCCAGACCGCTCGGGGCAGGAGCGGAGGACGGGGTCATGGCGTGGTCTTCGCACTCGTAGTAGGTCTCGCCCCGGCTGCTGGTCCACTGGGAGACCGAGGGCTGACCGCAGATCGAGCCATCGCCCCCGGTGACCACGGTGCATGGCTCGCCGGAGGCGGTCTTCGCCGGCCCACTGGCGGATGCGATGGCGTCGGGGAACCGTCGATCATCGACATCGATCCAGTAGGGGTACAGCTCCAGCTCGCCCTCAGGCTGCTGATCGATCCAGGACTTGGCCTGGTCCTCGGTGCGGAAGGCGTTGATGGCAGTGGTCCCCGGCAGGTCGCCCATGGGGATGTTGCCCTGCGCCCAGGTGAGGGCGAGGACGAAGTAGTAGCCCTCGTCGCTCGTCCAGCCGCCGCCGCAGTACGAGCACTTCTTCCTGGTCGGCTTGCCGTCACCCCGATCGTGGTTGAAGCCGACGTTGGAGTTGAACCGGTTGACGCACCAGTACCGGGTGCCGACCTGCGAGGGCACGCTCCCCTCGGTCACGATGGCAGCCGCCTTCGAGGCGGTCATGGCGATGCCCGGTCCGGCCTCGACGCCGAGGAAGTGGGCGGTCGGGTCCGCCGGCGGCTCGACGAGGAGCGAGTTCTCGAAGAAGCCGAGGCCGTAGCAAATCTCCCGGATGACCTCGCCCTGGCCCGGCGCTCCCGATGCGGTGCGCGGGTAGTAGGTCTGGCCCTTCATCTTCGGGATGTGGTTGCAGTAGTCGAGGGGCGTCGCAGCCTTGTTGCCGCACGCCGAGCAGACCGAGAAGGCCACGTCGGTACCCATCGAGGTCCGATCGATCTCGCCGGCCAGGATCGCCTTGGCGAGCTTCGGGAAGCTCTTGGCGTCGACCTCCATCAGGACCTCGACCCAGGTGTCCGGGGAGCCGTCGTGGTTCACGTCCTCGTGGAGGGCGGCAGCGATGATGACGCCTCGTGCGCGACGGTGGTTCTCGTTGTGGTGGTTGACGAAGACCGGCTTGCCGATGAAGGTCGCGTAGGCCTTCTTGATCTCGGCGGCGGGGAACTCGTCGAAGTTGTCGTTGCAGCGCGAGCTGATGGCTCGGGACCGGACGTAGAGGAAGCCGGGTCGCTTCTCGTACTGGAACTCAGCGCGGTGGGCGACCTTGCGGTAGGTGTGCGTGCTGCCCGCTTCGCATCCAGCTCGGGCGAGCGCACGACGAAGGCCCCGGCTGCCGCCGGTGGCCATCTCAGCCGTCAGGACCTCGTAGGAACCAAACTTGTCGAGCATCTCACCCCTTCGTAGCCCTCAGGCCGAGTCGGACAGGATCAGGTCCTGATGATCGACGGGACGCCTCGACGATCCCAGTGGGTGACCTCGACGCCGCGGCCCACCGTACCCCCGCCCGGCTTGCGGGCCTTGCGGATCCGGGCCAGGGCCTCATCGAGGTCGTCGAGGTCGTAGGCGAAGGCACGACCCTTGCGCTTCACGTCGACAGATCCGTCGCCCTCATCGATGATGAACTCGGTCCGGTTGATCTGGGCCATGGCCTGAGGCTAGGTGGTGAAGCTCCGGAGCGCCGTGAGCGTCATGTTGCCGTCGCTCCAGCCGTCGGTGGCGTAGTGCATCCGCCAGCCCCCAGAAGCGATGCGCCTCCATGCAGCGTGGTACTGCTCGGGGGCGGACTCACCGGGGAAGTCGTCGATGGTGATCCGCACGGCGACGTGGCCGTCCTCCTCGTCGACGATCACGGTGTGCCCAGCAGCTCGGGCGTCGTCGGCGAGCTGCTGCGCGTTGCGGGGGATCACCAGCCCTTCTTGATGCACTCGGGGCCGAGGCCGGCAGCGATCGACTCGGGGACCGAGAGCACGGCGTTGCAGCGGAGGCAGTGCTTGGCCACGAGGGCGGACTCGGGATCGGCCACGAGCTGGTTGGCTGCCTGGATGGCGATGCGATCGCCCGACTCCCGGTACCGCTTGAAGAGGTTGACCCGAGGGCCGTTCTTGATGAACCCGATCGTCTTGTAGTCGTGGGTGTTGTCCGGGCCGGCCAGCAGCTCCAGCAGGGTCTCGCCGGGGGCGAAGTCCTCGTCCATGGGCTGGAGGTAGACCCGGAACGTGCGGTGGCCGTCGGAGGTCTCGACCGTGTAGATGCCGGGGTGGATCGAGGTCGGTGCCGTGAAGCGACCGCCACGCTCACCCGGCTTGGCCTGCGGGCGCTCCAGTCCGGGAAGGACGGCCTGGCCCTCAGGGCACTCGCCGGTGAGGTGGAGCACCTTCCAACCCTCGGCCTTCGAGCCGCTGATGGTGCCAGCTCCGGCGGGGACGTTGGTCCCGCAGCGGGCGCAGTTGCCGGCGTAGCGGTTCTCCCGCTGCTCGGACTTCAGCCGGGTCTTCGGAGCCTCAGGAGCGGGCGTCGGCGGGCGATCGACCGTGAGGGTCGAGGTGCCGTAGAGGCCGGATCCTTGGAGTCGAGCAGCGAGTGGACTGGTCATCGGAGGTTCTCCCGTCGGTTGTACTGAGAGAGACCGTACTAAGGATCCTTCATCCGGTCAACAGTCCGGCGTGGGAAGCTCTGCCTTCACTCGAAGAGCGGCGCGGTCCCTCAGTTCGACCCGCTCGCCGGACGAGAGGTTGAAGTACAGGGCGACTTCGTCGACGGTGGCGTCGATGGCGGAGCGCACGTCGGACCGTCCGGCGACTCGGTTCCGGCAGTTCTCCGAGTCCTTGGCCCTCAGGTCGGCGATGTACCCGCTCCCGAGCACGGCGATGAGCAGAAGGGCGACGAAGAACAGTCGCGTGGAGAGGCGACGGCCCTTGCGCTCGACGATGACGGTGGTGCGCAGCTCCTTGACCTCGCCGGTCAGGGCGGAAGCCTCCTCCGAGAAGCGATCGAGGGCATCGGCGAGTCGGTCTCGCTCCTGGGGGGTCAGTTCGTTTCGGTCGTCACCCATGATGGGGAGGCCTTTCTGCGCCGTGGGGTGGAGTAACGGTGAGGACCCGTTCGATCAGCCGGTCGATGCGGTCGAGCGTATCCGTCGCTCGGCGCTGCTTCGCCGGATCTACGGGGGCCTTTGCGGTCTTCCTGATGGCCATCACGTCTGGCCTCTCGGAGGGGACTGGTCCAGGATCTTGGTCGTCTGCTCCAGCGCCCAGGTCGTCCGTTCGAGGACGGGGGCGAAGTGCTCGCCCTGGGCAATGATGCGATCGTACAGCACCCTTTCCCGTGCGTCTCGGTCTGCGATCTCGGCCTGGTGGCTCGTGCGCTCGATACCCCGCTCACGCAGAAGCCAGCCAATCGCCGCCGCCATCAAGACGAAGACGATGGCGAACGGCCCGAACTGCTCCCATGTCGACGGATCGGACGGGAGACCGGTCTGCAAGAGCAAGCCAGAGATCACGCACCCTCCTAGACGGTGACCGTGTGGGTGACCGAGAAGCTGTCACCCGAGACGAGGCTGACGGGGGCGTTGAGCAGGCTCGTGAGCGCCATGGTCCCGGCGGTCGAGGCGTTGAAGACGCCGATCTTGGCCACCGAGACCGTCTGGTCCGAGGTGAAGGTCTTCGTGAGCGTGAAGACGTTCGTGCCGTTCGTGTGGGCGTAGGTCGCCTGAGCGCGTGCGAGGGTGCCCGTGGTGATCTCGCCCGTCAGCGCCGTGTTGCCGGCGGCGGGGGCCGTGGAGTTGGCGGTGAGGCCGATGTAGTTGGCTGGGGCGTAGGAACCGGTGCCGTTCGAGCTGGTGTCGCCCAGGAGGCGACAGAGCAGGTCCACGCCGGCGTTGGTCTTGATGTGCAGGGAGACCGCCACGAGGAGCAGGAAGGCCTGCATCGAGAGGAGGGCGCTGGCCGCTGCGGCGATGCCCCGTCCGCTGCCGACCACGGCCTCGCGGCCCCAGCCGGCCGGGCGCTTGAACTTCTCGGGCTGCTTCTCCGGGTCGAAGCCGAAGTGCCGACCGATCTCCTCGGCCACCTGGGGCACGTCGGACTGGATCCACGCCGGCTTCGTACCGGGGGCGAGGTGGAAGTTCAGGCCCGAGACGACGGTGCTCTTGGCCTCGCCCAGCATCGTGCCCTCGGGCAGCCGGAACTCGGTGATGCGGTCGCCCTCGATCACCTGGAACTCATCGGGGGCGGCGTCGTCGGCCTCCGTGGAGCCGGGGGCGGAGACGATGGCGTTGGGATTGCCGATCAGGACGATCATGCGTGGACTCCTCAGGAGGCCCGGACGATGTAGTTCATCGTCAGGTACGGGGACATGTTGTTGTGCGCCCCGCCGCCGCCGGTGCTCTGGTTGACGGCGGTGGTGTAGGCGGTGTTGGCCTGCACGTCGCCGCCCGCAGCGACGGCGAGACCGCCGCTGTCGTTGACCCCGTAGGTGACGAAGCCGTCGCCGTTGGCCGAGGCGTGGCGGTGCTGGTTCTGGACGTGGGTGTGAGAGGGCATCTCGGGGGTGGTGAGCGTGTGCTTGTCGGCACCGGCACCCTGGCCCACGTTGTCGGCCTGGGTGGCCGTGACCCGGTCGGCCGAGGTGCCGCCCATGTTGTCCTTGCCCAGCGGGAAGCGACCTCGCATGTCGGGCACGTTGAAGGTCGTCGAGCCGTCGCCAGAGCCGAAGGGGTAGCTGTTGGTGCCAGCGGCGTCCTTCAGCACGGTGTGGAGATCGGCGTAGGTCGAGCGGGAGACGGCCCCTCCATCGCAGATGAGCCAGCCGGCGGGGATCCCGGTGGCAGCGCCGGCGTAGGGGAGCACGGTGCCGATCGGCACGGACCACAGCGAGGGGGTGTTGATGAACTCGTTGGCCTCGTCGTAGTCCTTCGACGTGACGGCGTGCTCGACGGGCTTGCCGGTGTCGTGGGCGACGGCGGTGGTGCCGTCGTAGCCGCGGGTGACCGTCAGCGTGTTGGCGTCGGGGACATCGGTGACGAGGCAGACCTCCTCGTTGACCGTGCCTCGCTCGATGGCGATCGTGAACGGGGCGTCCGGCATGCCGGCCGTCGCGCTGACGGGAAGGTCGGTCGTCGAGTTGGTGATGCCCGAGGTGAGGGTGACGGGCTGCGAGGTGGCTGAGTAGTGGCGGCGTGCCATGGGATCACTCCTGGGTGGTGCGGCTCAGCAGGAGGCGGAGCGCCCGGCTGATCTCGGTCGAGGTGAGCGGTCGGTCGTCGGGCCGGCTGAGGATCCCAGCGACGAACTCGTCGTCGGTGAGCGTCGGCGGCTCAGGCGTGTGGGCTTCGAGGGCCTGCTCGATGTGGGAGAGCTGGACGGTGTTGTCCAGGGTCCACATGGTGCCCGTGTCGCCGCCGGCGTCGAAGTCGAAGACGAGACCCGGAGGCTGATCCGAGGAGTTGACGATGGCGTGCAGCTCGGCGGCGAGCACCTCGGGGAGCACGGGGACTCCGAGGCGGTACGCGAGGGAGTTCCTGCCGTGCTCGCCATCTCGATCTGGTTGGCGCTCTACCAAGCCGTCCACAGGTCCTCCGGGTTGATCTTGTCCTGGTCGGACAGTACGGCCTCCAGGGCCTCGTAGTGCGTCCCGGTGATGTCGAGGCCATCGAGGTTGGCGGCGGTGACGCCCTCCAGCTCGCCCTCGTCGATGATCTCCTGCTGCTCCATCCGGTTGAACGTCTTGGTCGCCGTCTTGGAGGTGCCGTCGGTGCCGGGCAGGGCCGGCTCAGGCTCGTCGTTGAGCTTGGCCTCGGCGAACTCGTCCTCTTGGGTCAGGCCGGAGCGCCACTGCTCGTCGAGGCCCTGAACCACATCGTCGGCCCCGGCGGTCACGACGTACTCGCTCGGGTCGTAGAGGGTCGTGACCAGACGCTGCGCCTCGGCCAGGTCGAGGCCATCCTGCATCCGCTCGCCGTCGTCTCGGGAGATGCTCCAGGCGATGACCTCACCGTGGCGCACGGCCTCACGGACCATGTCCCACTCGGTCTTGTCCATCTCCTCGCGGGCGATGTCCGATCCGTCGATCTGATCGGGGTGGAACCAGCCGATGCCCATCGTCTCGAAGTCGAGCAGCTCGGCGTTGGTGGTCCACGACTCGCCGGGCACGAGCACGATGATGGCGATGTAGTTCTTGTTCTCGTAGCAGCCGTCGACTCGCCACCCCTCGGGCAGCGTGAGGCCGGTCTCCTCGGTGAACTCCCGCATGGCCGACTCGAACGGCGTCTGGCCGTCCTCGATGGATCCACCGGGGAACTCCCAGCGCCCGTAGACGCCCTCGGGGTCGTCGGAGAACGGGGTGCGCTGCGACAGGAGCACCCGGCCGGAGTCGACGCTCTTGATGACGAGACCTGAGTGGGTGTGGGTGCCCTTCGAGCACATCTCCTCGACCTTGCGCATGCCCTCGTCGGGGTCGTTCGGGTCGATCTCGGCCGTGACGTGAGTTCCTTGGAACTGGAGTCCGAGTCGGGGGTCGTAGGTCGAGTAGAGGACCTCGGATACGGGCACGGTGCTGCCGTCGTCGAGCTTCACCTTGTCGAGGCCCACGAGCGCCTTGATCGTCTTGATCGCCCCGCGGATCCGGGCGCGCACGTCGGCCGTGCGGATGATGGCCTCCGCCGGCGAGACGGCCAGCGAGCCATCGGTGGATGCATGGTGCATCTCGGTGGTCGTCGAAAGGTGCCCCACGCGCCAGGGGCCGGGCGTAGACCGGTTGTCGCCGGGGAGCTGGACGGCGCTGTCGTACTCGGGCGTCTCGGCATCCTCGGTGACGGTGCCGCCGTTGAAGCCCCGTGACTGCACCTCGTAGCTGAGGGCGAGGGCGTGAGCGCACATCCGTCCCTCGTACTTCTTCCAGCGACCCGAGCGCGCCCATGCGTAGTTTGCCCAGGGGCATCCGCACTCCCACATGGCGACCGAGGCCGTGTGCGGGGCGAACATGAGCGAGGTCTGGTAGACGCCGTTGTCCCCCTGGACCTCGCCCGTGACCGTGTCGGTGGCCGCAGAGAGGATCCGGACTCCACCCCCGGAGCGGATCCGCTTCGCCTTGGCCTGGATGTCGTCCCAGCCGGCGGTGACGTGCCACTGGAGCGAGGGGTCGGTGGAGGCGGTGACGAGCAGGGCCTCGGACTCGATGTCGAAGCGGCTGCGGATGGCGACTCGCTGACCGCCGTCCTCCCACGAGAGGGTGGCGTCCGGCCGGGCCGTCAGCTCTCCGGACTTGGGGCCGGCCTCGCCCACGGGGCAGGCACGCTGGGAGTCCCAGTCGACCCGAGGGCAGTAGCCGCGGTCCTCGGGTACCCAGACGGCGTAGCCGGCCTGCTTGGAGGCCTCGGCGTCGAGCCGCTTCGGGTACATGCACCGGCTGTCCTTGCGGAAGCGGCACCAGTCGTAGGACCAGTTGTTTCCAGGCCGGGGCTTGACGGAGTCGGGGACGCTCTCGGCTGCCCAGTCGATGAAGCGATCGATGACGTTGGAGGTCTTACCAGGGGTGTTCAAGCTGCTCTTCAGCTCTGCAACCCTTGCCTCGCAGCACTGCCGGCACAACGGATTGCCACCCTTGGCGTCAGGCCGACCCATCACGCCGACGATCGGCGTACCGTCAACACTGCGCCGCGACACCCGATAGCCCTGGCTGATCCAACCGATGCCGTTGGCCGACAGCATCTTGTCGCATGAGGCGCAACGCACCGAGGCGGCGGTCTTCGAGCCGCGCTTCACGTTCTGGAGCGGCGGGCGCTCGACGAGGATCTCAGCCAGCTCGGGGTAGTCCTCGCTGGCGACCTTCAGCGTGTCGTCGATCGGCGTGCTGGAGGTCGGCTGGACGACCGGGATGCGGGAGGTGGCCGTCGAGGTCGGCACGTTGCCGATGGCCCGAAGCTCGGTGGGTCCGTACTCGCCGCCGCCCATGCCGTTGTCGAGCGTGACGATGTACTGCTCGCTGCCGGGGTGCGGCCCGTCCTGGACCTCTTCGACAACGCCCGCGAAGCCCTCACGGGTCATCACGGCCTGGCCGGGCTGGAAGTCCCACCACAGCTCTGCGCTCACGGCCTCACGGCGAATCGGATGATGTGCCATCTCACCCCTTCGTGGCCCTCGTCTCGCCGTCGACAGGATCGCCCTCCGCCGGCTCCGGCGGACTGATGGACGTTCCTCGCACCTGCTCGTCGAGTGGCTTGTTCCCCACGATGCCTGCGTAGCGGCGCAGACCGACATGCGTCGGTCCGTTCTGGACGGTGCTGATCTCGACCTTCTTGCCCACTCGGGAGTTCGAGCCGACCCGCACCGAAGCGGTCTTCTTGGGCATGGTGCCCCGCTGCTCGTCCGACTCGGGCGGGCGGGACCGCTGGACCTTGTCCTGCATCCAGTTGCGAGGCCGGTAGGCGGGCTTGCCGTCGCCGGCCTCCCCGTCGGCACCAGCCGCAGCGAGGTCCTCCTCGGACCGCGTGAGGCGGGCAGGGTCGTCCTCGCCCAGGAGCGGCGCTGCCGGCCCGTCGTTGGCCTCTGCGCCCTCGGTGGCGGCGTGGGGGTTGCCGGTGCCGTCCTCGGCTCCGGTGGCCTTCGGCTCGAACATGGCTCGCAGCTCCGGCGGGATCGGCAGGCCCTCATTGCGGAGCGCCTTGTAGGTGTCGAGGTCCTGGCGCGCCTTGGCCAGGGCGAGGGCGACGGTCTCCTCCGCCACGGCCTCCATCTCGTCTTCGAGGTCGATGGGGCAGTTGGTGAGCCGGCGCTTCATCGAGATGGGGATCCCGCTCTCGCGCAGGGCCTCGATGAACGCCCGCTGCTCCTTCTCGTCCGAGAAGTTCATGGCCTTGATCCGCATCTCGGGGATCTTCAGCTTGGGCTGCTCGATGATGATGTAGTCGCCCGTCACGGGATCGACCTCGACGGCCTCCTCCATCACCGGGTACTTGGTGCCGCCTCGGGTCTCGTAGGCGAAGTGGCCCTGGGCCTCGGCGACGACGAGCGCCCGGTCCTTGTAGTGCTGCTTGATGACCCCGTCCTGGTAGTCCGTGAGGAGCTGCGTGACGAGGTCCCGGTTGATGGCGTCGGCGGCGTAGGTCTCGCCGGCCCCCGCTCCAGTGAGCATCGTGCGGCTGAGGCCGAAGATTTGGAGCTGGCGATCGGTGAGCCGCTCGAAATCCGAGTTGAAGTCGGGCATGACCTCGCGGCCGAAGACGGTGTCCATCTCGACGGCGAAGTTGTAGGTGATGACCCGGAAGTCGGCCGAGAGGGCAGCGTCGAGCATGATCTCGAACTCTTCGAGGTCGCCATCGGTCGGGATCCACGGGCTGTTGGTGCCGAGGTCACTGGCCGAGGCCCCGAGCTTGGCCAGCACGAGCGGGGTGTAGAGCCGGTCGGCGACGGCGTCCTGGGCGGCGTTGAGCTTCTCCTCCTGGACGACCGCCCGGAGGCCGCGCAGCAGGATCGGGATGCCTCGGGGGTTGAAGGTGTCGGCATCGAACTTCGACTGGCGCAGCAGGATCGACGAGACCGGCATCATGGCCTTCTCGTCGGTGGCGAAGCGCAGCAGCTCGGGGTGGTCCCGCACGAGCGTCTCGTACTCCCAGACCGGCTTGCGCTCGGTGAGCACCTTGCGGATGTGCTCGGGGAGCTTGATGTAGAAGTACGGCTCACGGAGGAACGGCGAGCGGTGGACCTCGACCGAGTCGGCGTTGAGCAGCTCGTCGGCCTCCCAGACGCCGAGCACGTCGTTGAAGCTCCCGAGGGGCCAGGCCTCTCCGGCGGTCCAATACTCCCGGCCGAGCTGCTTCAGGAAGGTCGTGTCGTAGTGCAGGCCATCGAAGAACTGGGTGCTGTAGAAGTCGACGAGCGCCGGGTCGCTGTCGGTCAGCTCCATCCCCGTGAGGGGGTACTTGCTGTAGATGTCGATGGCGGACGCCAAGACGGGGTGCGTGAGGTAGAGCAGCCGGCAGTAGGCGCGGAGCTTCTCCAGCTCCTTCGGCTCCCACACGCGGTACGGCAGGTTGTTCTGCTGCCAGTAGAACATCGGGTCATCGGGCTTGCCCGTGGCGTAGTTGATCGAGCTGCCGCCGCCCTGCCGGCCCATCTTCTGCATGGCAGCCGCCTGGCGGGCGTTGACCCGTCGGTTGCGGGCCATCTGCTGGACGGTGGGATCCTCGGCCGGCCCCTGCTGGCCGAGTTCGAGGGCGCGCCCAACAGGGTCGGAGGTCCCGTACTTGTGGGGCGTCCGAGCAGGGGGGAGGATCCAGCGGGGGTCAGCCATGCGACGCTCGGTCTGCCTTGACCTGTGCGATCACGGCCGGCCGATCGTCTGCGTGGAGGATGGCGAGGTGGCGCTCGAAGCCGTCCTCGTCGAGCACAGCACCCGCTGCGGTGACGTAGTGCGCCACCACGGGCTGATCGGGCGGGGAGAAGGCCGGGGCCTCAGAGTCGGGTGGCTGGAAGGGCTGAGCCGGGTCGGCCGCATCGGCGAGGGCGTCGGCGTTGGAGCCGGCCTGGCCAGGCATGCCCGGAACCTGGACGGGCTGGCCGTTGACCGTCTGGGGCATGGCCGACCGCACGGGCTGGACCTGGACGGTGAAGGCCGCATCGCAGAAGTCGCACATCGTCGTGCCATCCGAGCGTGCCCAGACCTGACCGCCGCCGCAGAACGGGCAGTGGAAGATCGTCTCGCCATCACCCGAGTCGTGGGCCTCACGGCGCATCGACCAGACCTCCAGGGAGAAGTCGCTCGGGCTGAGGGCGTCCTCGTCGCCGCTCGCTCCGCAGCTCGGGCAGTTCCACCACGAGTCGTCCTGATGGGCGGCTGGCCAGTTCGTGGTGTCGGCCCAGGTGACCGGCTCGCCGCAGTTCGGGCACGAAGGGTTCGCCGAGCCGTGCATGCGCGTGCCCGGAGCGCCGGCGGCGCAGCCAGCGCAGATGAGCGAGCCATCGGGCTGGCGCACCCGGTTGCGGCCGAAGGGCATCTTCGAGCCGCACTGATCGCAGGTGCGGATCGGCAGGGCAGAGCGGAACATCAGACCTCTTCCTCCCTGAAGGCGTCTCGCAGGAGCTGGAGCGAGGCTACAGCGACGAACTCGCTGGCCTCGTCGTCGTCGAGCTGGGCGAGGGCGGGAGCGATCTCGGGATCCTGACGGATGCGCTGGGCAACCATGGCAACGGCGTCCTCGGCGATCGAGGCGAAGCTGCTGAGCGAGCCGGCGTTGTTCAGGTCGTTGAGGAGGCCCACGGCCCCCCGGCGCTCGAAGGATGACCGGACCTGGAGCGCATCACCTTCGGGCAGACCGAAGTGCGAGGAGAGGCTGCCATCGAGCGACCCGTTCACGACGAGGTCGCCGTTGTCGACCGGCGAGGTGATCTGGCCAGCGAGCGCGCCTGTGATCCAGCGCACGCCGGAGCCGGTGTTGCCGGCCTCGACGACGCGGCCCTTGTCCCCGATGTCGGGGCCACCTGCGGTGGGGAAGCCGCAGAAGGCGACTCGGTCTCCGGTCGAGATCGTCACTGCGCCACTCCGGGGAAGCGCTCGACGGTCCGGCGGGCGACGGCGATCGCTCGGGTCCGAGGCATGCTCGGGTTCGTCGAGAGGATGCCCATGGCGATCTCCTCGATCTTGGCGGTCTTCTTCGAGCTGTCGTGCCGCTTCCAGAAGTCCTGCTGGGCCGAGCCGGGGGTGGCGTCCTTGCCGTACCCCTTGCGTGCCGCACGGAGCGCTGCCTCCGCCGCCTCGGCCGTGTCAGCCCGGCCGGCGTCGAGGTCCACCCCGCCCATGTTGCCGTTGGACCCCCAGAGCTTCCAGATGAACGGCTGCTCGCCGGGGAGCACCAGCTCGGGCGTCTTGATGAGGCCGTAGAAGCCGTCGCCGAGGTTGATGTCGGCGACCATGGTCCCGCCGGCGGTCTTGGTGCCCGTCTTCGGGTAGTCCGAGGGGACGTGACTGGAGGAGCCGAACTCTGCACCGGGGTTCGCTGCCCTGAAGGCCTCCTCGTCCTGCGAGAGGACGATCTGCCAGGAGCCGTCGGGCATGAGGTAGTGGCTGGCGTGACCCTGGTTGCGGTTCTTCCATGCGGCGTGCTCCAGGGCGTCGTGCTGCTCGCGGGTCACCACCGAGTCGCGGTGCTGGGTCACGAAGCCCTGGTAGCCATCATCGGAGGAGTGACGCCTCGAAGCAGCGACGTTGCCGCCGTAGGTCTCGTCCATCTTCTCGATGGCATGGCGCTGCCAGGCGTTGACCATCTCGTTCCCGCCCCTCCGGCGGGGGTTCTCGATGGCCTCGGTGGCCGTCGTCGACCAGGAGCAACCCGGAGCCGTGCAGCGGATCCCCGTGGCGTCGCCGCTGACCGGGTTGGTTTCGATCGGGCCGGTGAAGGTGAAGGCCTGGATCGAGGCGTAGGGGTTGTGCGGGTCGTCGGCCTGCGCCGGATCCCAGTTGGCGATCCGGGCTGACACGAGACGGGGCAGCAGCGGGCCGTTGATGATCCCCTCCACGTCGTAGCCGGTCCGGTTGAACTTCAGGACGAGCTTGTTGAACTTGACCCGCCTCGCCATGGTCTGGAGGAACTCCGGGAAGCTCACGATGTGGTGCGGGTAGGAGCCGCTCTGGGTCTCGGCGTAGCGGTCGTAGTTGTCCTTGGTCCAGCCGGCCTGCCAGACGTAGTCGCCGTGCCCGGCGTTGTTGTAGATGTCGACGTACTCGGTGCCGTCGGGGGTCTCCCACCGAACGATCGGCAGCATGCGGTTGCCATCGATCGGCGAGGCCGGCACGCTCGCCACCTTCGAGGCGAAGCTGTCCTTGGTGGCCGACGGGTCGCCGGGGCCACCGAACTGGCACTGCGGGCAGTACCCCAGATCGCCCCGGTAGGTCCCTGAGCCGCACCGGGGGCAGTCGCCCGTAACGGGCTGCCCGAGGCCCTCGTTGGCGCTGGGGGCCGCTGTGCGGCGGCTGGCGGCGATGTCGATGGAGTTCTCGATCGCCCAGGACTCCACTGCCATCTGGGCACCACGGAAGCTGTCGGCCTCACCTTCACTCTGGACCCGCCCGGCGAATCCGTAGCGGCCGTAGCTCTCGATGATCCACTTCCAGCGGCCGTTTCCGATGGGGTCGACGCGACCCGTGCAGTTGTCGTCGGGGAGGTAGATGTAGTTGAAGCCGTACACCGGGTCCTGCGTCCACTGCCGGCTGATCGCCACCTTCGAGGAGGTGATCCACGACCCCTCCCGGTCGGGCGGGAGGATCTGCTCCGGCTCACCCGGAAGCCCTCGGGCGTCCAGCTCGGCCCGGACCTGCCGGACGGCCTCTCGCAGCCCCACGTCGTAGTTGCCGCCCGTCTTGGGCCGTCCGCCGGTCTGCACCGTCCACAGGCACATGCCCTCGCGCTGCTCCTGGATGATGCTCCAGTGCTGGCCGCTCCAGCTCTCCGAGTAGGCGCTGCTGGAGGTGTCGATGGCCTCGGCCGTGCGGCGAACCGAGAGGCGACGCCCCTCCTCGCTGCCGGGGAGCCATGCCGTCGGGCCGGCGAAGTCCGGCCAGATGTTCGGGTAGCCGGAGCCGGGACGGTTCTGATCGGGAGCGCCTGGTGCCCAGGTCTGCACCTGGCCGGGCTTCTGGGTGAGCCGCTCGAACTGGTGGTGGCAGTTCGGGCAGATGCCATCCCGGCTGGCCAGCTCGTGGTTGGTGAGCACCGTCCCGCACCAGGCGTTGGGGCACGGGACCGGGTCGTCATCGAGCAGGGTGTCGTAGTCGATCGCCGTGCGCACGAGCGAGGCGCTCGCCGAGATGGCGATCGGATCATCGATGTCCAGCTCCGTCGAGCCGCACGGGCACCGGAGCGACGCGGTGACCTGGCCGATGGGCCGCTCGCTGCGTCGTCCACAGGCCATGCACAGGATGGGGATGATGTTCACGTCGTGCTCCTAGCCGGCCGAAGTGCCGGTGCCCATGGGCTGGTTGCTCGATGACCCGTTGGCGGGTGCTCCGCCGGGTCGAGTGCGGGGCTTGGTGGTCTGAGGCTGGATGGGGGCGGGGCCGTCGAGCATGTCGTCGGGCGTGCCCAGCTCCTCCGGCTCGGGGGTCTGCTCGCTCTGGATGTAGGGGTTCTCGTCGCCGACACCGTAGGGCGTGTCGGTCTCGCCGTAGACGCCGACGGTCTGCACGGTGACTCCGTGGCAGCGGCACTGGCACGTCTCGGTGCTCCCCTCCGCTGACCCTGAGCACTCACCGTGCCTGCCGTCTACGCACGCTGCCGTGACTCCGGAGGGCCACTGGGCACCGAGGCCCTCACGAACGAAAGGGCGGCGGCTCGCAGTGGTGTGGTTGGTCATGTTGTCGACGTAGGCCCCTCCGCCGATCTCATCACGGAGGGCCTCAGCGTCCGCATGGGTGAGCGGGGACGAGACGACGTTGCCGCCCTGGACCACCACGAACGTCTGGGGCGAGTTGTCCGCCCCCGCGTCGTAGGCGATGCGCTGGCGGCGGGCGTAGGTGCTGAGATCGCTCCAGTCCTTCACGTCGAGCGAGGAGACCTTGAAGCCGTCGCTGTCGATGATGTCGAGCCGGGACACGCCCATGGCCGTCCAGTCCATGCCGCTGCTGTAGGCCCAGTTCGCCGCCTCGGAGGGCGACCGGAAGCCCTCGGGCGAGGTGTACATCTCGCCGCTCGGCGCTTCGAGGGCGAAGGTACCCGCCGGGATGGCTGCCGTGCGCCGGCTCGCTGCCCGAGGGACCGTCACGGGAAGGTCGTAGTCGGCCCGGACGACGGTGTCCCCGAGGCGGATGACCGCCTGGTCGAAGTTGATCGACGGGAAGGTGATCTCGCCGTCATCCCGGACCACCATGCCGAAGTCGCCCGGCTTCGTGTTCCCGTTCGAGTCCTGGTGCGGGTAGAAGGTGTAGCCCGCCGTGCGCCGGCTCGCAGCGAGAGGGCGCTTGGTGGTGTCCACCTCGGTCTTGCCGTCTTGGGCCGGCGGCTGCTGGGCGTTGGGATCCTCCTCGACGGGAGCCTCGCCGCCGGCGAAGGTGAAGACCGTGCCGGCAGAGTCGACCCACTTGCCGTTCTGGAGCGTGACGCCGAACTTGCCCTTCTCGTAGGTGAACCACGCCGTGGTGCCGTCGAAGCTGGCGAAGGTGCCCTCCACGTCGCCGGCGTCGGTGCGCTCGCCCGTGAGCGTGTAGCTGATCGTGACGGGCTGGTTCTCCTGCATCGTGGAGGGGTCGTCGGTGGCAGCCGCCTCTTCGGTGGGCTGCTCCTCGCCCTCGGCCGGCTTCTTCTCCTCGCCGGAGGCGGGGGCCGTAGCATCGTCCTTCTTGGCGAAGGGGTTCTCGCCGGCGATGCGTCGACGAGCGCCCTGGAACGGCCAGCCGCCCTCGGTGCCGGCGTCGGGGGTGCCGACTCGCTCACCGATGCTCTCGGCGTAGGCCTCGGCCTCGGACCGGGTGTCGAAGCCCTTCAGGAACTTGTCGCCGAACTGGCGGACGACGTGCTGCTGGGTCGGCTTGCCGGTCCACTCCTCGGTGATGGTCACGAAGCCGGTCTTCTTCGAGGCGCTGAACCAGAGGCCGCAGTCCGGGCACCGAGTCTGGGTGCCGGGCGGCAGGGAGTTGTAGCACTGCGGGCAGATGCGCTCGCCGCTGGAATCGGTGATGACCCGGTCGGCCTCGGCATCGTGCTCCATGTCGATGCACATGCAGCCGACCCCGAGGCAGTTGCCGTGGTTGCCGTTCGCGCACGCCTCGCAGATCCCCTCGGAGTCGAGGGCGGTCTTCGAGGCCACCTTCGAGCGGTCGGCGGTGCGGATGTAGACCCCACCGGTGCCACCGAGGTACAGGGCGGAGTAGTAGCCCTTGTCGGCCAGGAGGCCCACGGCCCGAGTCTGGTCGGGGCTGTGGTGCTCGTTGGACCCACCGTGGGCGTCGAGGTACTCGCGCCAGAGCAGCTTCATGTCGTCGAGCGAGCCGCGTGCCCGCTCGGTGGCGATGCTGTCGTCGAAGTTGTAGATGTTGCCGAACTCAGTGCGGCCATCGGTCGTCAGGAAGACGTACTCGCCCCCAGCGGTCTTGCTGCCGACCGAGACCCCGCCCTCCATCGGGTCCGGCATGGTCCGGATCTCCGGCCGGGTGCCAGTGATCTCCTCGACGATCTGAGCACCCCGCTCGACCTCGTCGGTGAACATCTCGAAGACGGTGCCGCCGGCCCAGTTGTAGGTGGTCGAGGAGAGACCCTCGGGGGTGAAGGCGTCCTGGATCTGGCGGTAGCGGTCCACCTTGCCGACCTGATCGTCGGGCACCGGCGGGACCCAGAACCAGCGGACGTGGCCGTAGTCCGCAGCGTCCCTGCCGCCGGTCTTCCATGCCGATGCCACCGAGGCGAGGCCGGCTCGAAGCTCGTCGTCGAGCGACGAGGCCTTGTAGGCGGGGGAGCCGGGGTGCCACGTCCAGTCGCGGCCACCCTGGATGCTGACCTTCTTGCCGTTCTCGGTCAGCTTGATGAAGCGGCCGGTGGCCCCCTCGGGCGTGGGGGCCTCCTCGACCAGACCGTTGGCGATGAGGTCGTCGGCCCACTTGTTGGTGTCGATCACGAGGCTGTTGGTGTTCGAGGCGATGGTGGCCGTGCCGTTGGCCTGATCGGGGTTTCGACCGAGGTCGTCCAGGATCGCCTGATGGAACCAGTAGAAGCTCGCCGCCAGCATCGTCGCCTTCTTGCGGCCGGCGTTGGCCGACATGCCGTCGATGACGTGCGAGCAGACCGGGATGAGCACGGTGCCCTTGTCGACGATGTAGATCCGGACCCTGCCGTTGGCGTAGTTGCCCTCGATGCCCAGGAGGTCGTAGGGGCCGTCGGGGCCGGGGACGCCGCTGTCGGACTCCCAAGCGATCTGGCTGACCTTCGGGATCTGGAACTCCTCGATGGCCTTCTTGATGGCGAGGCCGGGCGACATCGGGACCGAGCCGGAGGGATCGATCCAGTGCAGGCCCTCGATGGCGCGGCCAACGGTGGCCTTGTCGAACTCGACGCCGACGGTGGTCCAGTTCATGGAGGCGGTCCGCTGGCCGGTCTTGCCCCCGCCGCTGTTGTCCTTGCCGCACGCTCCCATGGGGGCGCTGTCGTCGTACCGGTAGGGGCACTCGTCCGCCTTCCATCCGTGACGGCACTGGCCCGGATCACCAGGATCACCGGCAGCGGCCTGACGGGCCTGGTTGCGCTCGTAGGCCCGGCGGGCGTTGACCTTCTGGGTCTCGGCCTGGCGGTGCTGGTACAGCACGTCGAAGTCCGCCTGGAGGCCAACCATGACCGCCTCGTGGACGATGGGGAACGCCCCCACGTCGTCGCCCACGGCGAGCTGCACGGCGGTCTCGATCTGCCCAGCGATGAGCGCCAGACGGTTCTCGTGGTCGACCGTCGACTCGGCGCTGTGGAGGTACGCGCTGAAGTCGCCGAGGGCGATGCGAGCCGAGGCGGTCCGGTGATCGAGCGTCTCGCGCTCGAAGTCCCGAGTGGACTCCGTCCAGAGGTCCGTCATGTCAGTGGCCCTTTCGGTGCTGCGTGGGCGGGTGGGTGATGCCGTAGAGCACGACCGCCAGGAGGATGAGGAGGAAGATGGCGAGAGGGATGGGCATCAGTGCCCCCAGCCGTAGCCGGTGCGGTGCTTGGGCTTGCCGTCCCAGGCCCACGCCGAGATCACGTCGTTGACCCGGATGGCTGCGCTGCCCTGGTAGCCGGACTTCAGCCGCTTGGTCATCTCGGGGCCGATGTAGTTGCCCTTGTCGGGCACGACGCTCTCGGACGGGCCGCTGTCGCCGACCTGGATCTGGCCGACCTCGCGGATCTTCACCGAAGCCCCGGTCAGGCCGGTCACCTCGTAGAAGTTCACGTTGGTCTGGTCGTAGCCCCAAGAGCCATAGAAGATGTCGCCGACGCTGACGTTCAGCTCCGCCGGGCTGGGCATCGCCTCACGAACGAAAGGGCGGCGGCTCGCCAGGCTCGTCTGGACCGTCTGGCGGAACGCGGCCTGGCGAGCGGAGAGGCTGGCGTCCTTGGTCTTCTCGGTGGCCCGCTGCTCCTTCGAGCAGTCGGTGTGCGTGGAGGCGTTGCCGTCGCCGACCCACACGTCGTGGGTCTTGCAGTAGACGCCAGCGGTGCGACGGGACGCCTGGATGCTCGCCTGTTCGGTGTACCAGGCGCTCATGCTGTCCTTGTCGGCCTGGCCGACCGGTGCCCAGTGGCCAGCCGAGAAGTCGGGCGTGCCCTCGTGCTCGGCCTTCTCGGCGTCGCTGAACCAGCCCATGGGGCCGTTGCGGTCGTCGATCCACTGCCACTGCACGTCGTCGTAGACGCCGGCCGTCCGGGTCGAGGAGGTCTTGCCAGGCCATGAGGCGTAGGCAGCCTCGACTGCGGCCTTGGCCTCATCGAGACCCAGACCATCGCGAGGCCCGAACGGGTCGCCGTTGCTGCCGTTGAACTCCACGAGCGGAGCGGCGTTGGGGTTCTTGCCGTTGATCTGCCAGAGCCATCCACCGATGACGTTGTAGACCCGAAGCTCACCCTCGGGCACCTTGGCGATGTACTCCATCGGGATGGTTCCGTTCGGCGTGGTGGCGACATCCCCGTCATCGGTCACCCAGTTCGGCTCCGAGTAGGTGAGGGTCCAGTTGATCCCTGCGGTGCGCCGGTGGGCCTGCGAGATGATCTCGCTCTCGTCGACGGTGACGCCGGAGAAGTTGATGGCCAGGTCGCTCGTCATCACCTGGATGAGGTCGGCGGCATCCTTCTCGTTGGCCTGGAAGGTCACCTCCTTGCCGGAGGGGTCCTTGCCCTTGAAGGTCCGAGCGGCCCGGTCGGCGATGGTGACGTTGGTGAGCGCCACGCCGGCGACCTTCACCGAGACCCGGCGGCGCGCCTCGGTGCTGCCACCGGAGGGCTTGGCCTCGTGGTCGTGGCTCGTGCCGTTGGTGTGGTGCCAGGTGCGGTTGGCCTCGCCCTCGGGGTCACGGGCGATCGAGTCGCCGCAGGTGGCGCAGGTGGCCCCGTCGGCTGCCGTGCGTCGGCGACCGGTGACGCCAGAGCTGCCGGCGATCGTGTCCTCGACGTGGGTCTGCACCTGCTCGACGGGGATGTCGGTCAGCGTGGTGCCGACGTAGTGCGTGGCGTTGAGGTCGTAGCCGGCCGAGATCGCGGCCTGGGTGGCCTCCTCGGCCGAGGGGTACGGGCCGGCGACCATGGTCTCGGGGGCGAGGCCGTTGAAGTAGTCGGCGGTGAAGATCGCCCAGTCGCCCGATGCCTGCTTGCGGCTGGCGATGGCGGACGGGTTCATGGCGTAGTCGCCGTTCTGGTCGACCACGGCGAGGGCGTTGGCCGAGCCGTAGGCCATGGCCTCGGACATCGCCTTCTCCAGGGTCTGGCCGCGGGTGACATCGGCCATCATCCCGCCGTTCCAGATGACGACCGCGCCCCAGTCGTAGGTCTCCGAGCTGCTCTTGTGGTCGCGGCGGACCACGACGCACGGCACCGGGTACTTGTCGTCGACGATGGCGTTGCCGGCGGTCTTCGCGCTGGCGATGGCCGGCGGAGTCGTGCCGCCGGTGGGCTGCGGGTAGTCCGCCACGTTCTGGCCGGGCGTGGCCGTGCCGGCGACATCGGCAGCGCCGGCGTCGTTCTTGCCCTGCTCGTCCAGCTCCCAGGGCCACATGGGCTTGTCGCCCTCGCTGGCGACCTCCACGTCGGGGAGCGAGGAGCTGGCGTTGCCGCTCTGGTCGGCCTCGGACTCGGCCGCGATCTTGGCCTCCCTGGGGATGGCCTTGTGGGCAGCATCGGCCGGGTCATCCACCCATCCGGCCACGCCACTGTCTCGGTGGTACCACTTGCCGGGTGCATCCTCACCCTGCACGATCACCTTGCCGCACGAGGCGCAGACCGTCTCCTCGCCGGCCGTCTTGCGCGACGCCAGGGTGAGCTGCTCGCCGGAGTCCGGGTTGAGCATGGGGTGGGACTCCATGAACGACCGGGCGTCGGCCTCGTCGTCGGTGGCGTACACGGCGGTCGACAGGCCATCGACCTGGCCGTAGACAATCCAGGTTCCGTCGCCGTGGATCGGGGCGCTCAGCTCCCAGGGACCCTCGACGCTCTTGATGCCGATGCCGGGGATGTCGACCTCGGCGTAGAGGCCCGAGGTGCGAGGCACGATGCGCTCACCGGGAACCGAGCCGAGCACGGCCTGACGGGGAGGGCCGGAGTACGGGAAGTGGGGGTTCTTCTCGCGGGGGTCGAAGGTCGAGATGCGGCTGCCGTCGAGGTAGGCCTTCGTGCCGTCCTCCTGGAGCACGTCGAACCAGGGGTCGTCGCCGGCCTCGACGTTGGCGATCGTGCCCCACTTCATGTCGTAGTAGTTGAAGACGCGGTCGCCTTCGTTCACGTCCTGGCCGTCCTCGGTGACGATCTGGCCCTTGCCGTTGATCTCGGCCAGCCGACGGCGAGCGGTGCGCTCGGGGGTCTCCTGCTGGTTCTCGGCGACCTGCGGGGCCACGGTCGAGCCTTCGCCCTCGCGCTCGGCGACGGCCGCAGCGTTCTCGGGGGCCACGGGCGGCTGGAAGGTGTCGAGCACGCCGGCCTCCTGGTCGCCGTACCCGTGCTGGGGCGGGGCGAGGGGGAGGCCCGAGGCGGCGTTGCCGCTCTGCTCCTCAGCCATGCGGTGGAGGCGAGCGGCGGTGTCGAGGAACGTGCGCTGGGCCTCGGGGGAGGCCTCGCCGTACTGGCTGCCCTTCACGAGGGCCATGCCCATCGCCTGCTCGGCGAACTCGTCCCGGTCGGCCTTGACGGCTGAGCCGAGGCGCTGGAACCACATCGTGGCCTCGGTGCGCATGGCGTGGTGGACCGCCGTGGTGTCCTCGGGGGCCGACGCCATCGTGCCCATCCAGTCGGTGGCCGACGTGTGGTGGCTGAACGTCGGGACCGCAGCGAGGCGGGATGCGGTGCGGGTCTGGCTGAAGTCGATGCCGCCCTGGGTCACGGTGCGCTCGGCACGGATCTCGTCCAGCTCCGCCAGGATCACGACCTGCTCGGACGGCGTGGCCTTGCCCATCGCCTGGATGAGCTGGACCTCGCGCTCGGTGGTGTTCATCGGGATGGTCTCCTCCTGGGAGCCGGTGCGGTTGATCTGCATCTGGCGTCGCGTCGTCTTCTGGTCGGTCGAGGGCTTCCGCCGGTCGACGCCTCGGGGGGCCATGGGTACACGACTGGGCGCATCTTCGTCGAGCGAAGCTGGATCGAAGCGAGCCGAGTGGCGATGCATGGGGTCTCCGAGGTCCGACAGGACTGGTTCACCCCTTCGTAGACCTCGTGCCGAGTTGGACAGGATGGACCTAGAAGATTTCCTCGACCGCCTCGGGGGTGAGCACCCACACGATGGAGTCGAGACCGGCCGGCGTCTGCCGTCGGGCACCGGAGTCCTGGACCCATCCACCATCCACCAGCTCGGAGCAACGGGTCCTGACCGAGGATGGAGAAGCTGCACCTTCGAGGCGCTCCTCCATCTCGAAGTGGGCCAGGCCCGTATGGGACGAGGCGATGAGGTCGAGCACGGCACGGCGCTGCGTGCCGGTCTTGGGCATCACGGCGAGTGCAGCATCGACCTCGGTGTCGTGCGCCCCCTCCCGGATCTTGCCCCGGAGCATCTCGGCCGGGTCGGGCAGCGGGTTGCGCTGGGCGGGACTGACGCTGCCGGCCATCTCGACGAGCTTGCTCTTCCCGCCCTCGACCCTCGGCTGGTACTGGCGAGGCGGGTCCCAGCCCTCGTTCTCCCACGAGACCCGCTTCGCACCGAAGCCGGCGATGTGCTTGGGGTGGTTGCCCTCGCGGTGGCAGGTCTGCCCGGTCTCGGGGTGCGGCTCGTCGCAGAGCGTCATGCTCGGGTCCGGGCCTTGGCGTCGCGCTTCTCGATGAGCTGGTCGTAGGAGCGCATGAGCGCGTCGTACTGGCCACCGGACTGGTAGGTCAGCTCGCCCCTCTCGATGAGGAAGTCGGTGAGGCTCTCCAGGAACTGCCGGCCCCTCTCGGTCGACGATGCCTGGAGCAGGTCGATGAGGGCGGTGACAGCGAGGGGTCGCTTCTGGTGGAACTCGACGATCCTGTCGACCCACCACTCGGGCGGGGTGTCGCCGACGGGGTGACGCAGGAGGTAGGCCCGAGCCTGCTCGGAAGGGGCGGCTACGAGGAGCTGGATCCACCACAGGGGCGGGATCTCGTCGGGCTTCCACTTCGCGTAGCGCAGCGCCTTCGCCGTGCGGAATCCGTACTGGTCGTAGGGCCTCACTCGATCTCCTCCTCGATCCAGCCGTCGTCTTCCGGCTCCTCTTCCTTCGGCCCCTCGATCTGGATGGTCATGTTGAGGATGTCCTCGGGGACCTCGACCGTGTAGTCGACGGTGTGCGTGAGGCTGCGGTCGAGCGTCCTCATGCCGCCGCTGCCGTAGGGCACCCAGCGACCCGGCTCCTCCCAGGTGCCGACAGCCGAGCGGTGCAGCTCGATCGCCTCGGCGACGGTCATGCCGCTGGGGTCGAGGCCGTGCTCGACGAGGCTCTGGATCAGCGCCCGAGGCTGGCCCGGCATGTTGAAGTGCTCGACCGAGGTGTCGCTCGGGTGCGGCCACTTCGGGATCTTGGTGTGCTTCAGGTGGCCCTCCCACAGCTCCGGGTCCATGAAGTCCTCCAGGAACCGGGCGTAGGTGGCGGCGTAGGCGAAGTCGTTCCACTGCTTCTTGATCGATGCGACGCCGGAGTCGACCTTGGCCTGGAGCGCAGACCTCAGGGCGTTGGCCTCGCGCACCTTGGACATCGCCTTCTCGAACTCGGCCTTCAGGTCCTCGTCGGCCCAGAGCGGATCGCCGAGCTTGTTGTCGTGCCGGCTGCGGCGCAGCTCGTGGAAGTTCCACTCCTCGAAGAGGAGCTTGACCCGGCCGTTGCCCTGGCGCTCCCACTTCACGTCGGCGTAGTGCTCCTTCGGAATGGTCAGGCTGCCAGTGAGGAGCCGCTCGGGGATCCCGAACTCGATCGGGGTCTGGTACATCTCGACCCGGAAGGTGATGTGCCGGCGAGCGCCCTGGCCGTGCTCCTCGACGAAGACCGAGTGTGCCCGGAAGTCCTGGCGCTGGCTGCCGTCGGCGTAGCGGGAGTAGCTGAACTCGCGGTAGTAGTCGACGACCTCGGCGACCGCGCCCTCGATCTCGGCGGGCCGGAGCATGACCCGGTCGGTCGAGTCGAGGTCCCAGCCCTTCCAGTCCGGCGAGGCGTAGAGGACTCGCCAGTTCCGCCAGCCGTTGCCGACGAGGCCCCAGCGCTTGACCTCGGTGGTCGAGCGCCCAGTCTTCGAGGTCTTGTACTCGGCGACCCAGGGCGTGCCCTCCTGCTCGGGGACGAAGGTGGTGTAGGTGCCGTCCTTGCGACGGCCGATGAGGAGGGCGCTCGGGTGGGCGAGCCGGAGCTTCGAGACCTGAGCGGCCTCCTCGCCCTCGTTGCCCTTCGCCTCCTGGCGGTTCTTGAACTCGGCCACGATCATGCGGGTGGCCTTGGCCAGCTCCTTCTGGTCGTCGGTGACGAGCGGACGGTGCCAGCGGTTCTTCAGCTTGTACCAGTCGACGATCTCGGGCAGGGCCTCCTCGACCTCGGGAATCGGGATGCCGGTCTCGGTGGAGATGAGGCCGGCGAGCATGGTGCGCATGGGGGCTTCGGCCTCGCGCTCGGCGAGCTTGGCGGCGATGCACTCCTTGATGGCCGGGAACATGCTGGCGTAGGCGTGACGCTCGGTACGGGCGGCGAGGTAGCGCTCCAGCTCCTCGATCGTGACGAGGTCGAAGGGGATGATGAACTTGTCGGTCACGTCGATGAGGCACGAGGCGCGCTGCTTGTAGGGCCAATCGCCCCAGCGCCCCCAGTCGCCGTGCTCCATGCCGTAGCGCTGATCGGTGCGCTTGTACTTGAAGCGGAATCCCCCACTGCCCTCCCGCTTGTCGAGGACGTGGACCTCGTTGACCGATGGGAGGCTGGCGTTGCTGGGGTTGAGGCGGCGGTAGCCATCCCGGTACGAATACTGGCGGTCATACGGTTCGAGGTTGTGGCCGTTGAAGTTGCCGACGATCCGCATGCCGACCTTCAGCTCGCCGTTGAGCCGGCGCAGCCACTCGTAGAATGGCTCCAAGCCCGTGCCCAGCGCCAGCTCGGCGTCGGTGATGATCTTGATCGCCCCGGAGTCGTAGCTCTCGGGACCGAGGAAGGACAGGCCCTCGGGCGGGAGCGGGTGGAAGACCGTGGTGCGGTCGATCAGCCCCTGGAGCACGAGGGCGATCTTCATGTAGTGGCGCTGGTGGGCACCGGCTGCCTTCTCGGCGGCGAGCCACTCCTTGGTGCCGGGCTTCATCGGCTCGGTCCAGGTGACCCGCTTGCCGTCGACGTACTCGGACCGCTCGATCTCGAAGAAGGAGGTGAACTCCTCGCGCTCGGGGACGATGCGCTCGCCGACCCGGAAGCCGGAGTTGTCGCCGAACGTCGTGGCGTCGGTGAGCATGCGGTAGAGGTTCCCGCCGTTGCGGATGAGCCAGTAGGTCTGGTTGTCCTTCTTGCTGTCCTGGCCGCTCTTGCGCAGGTGCCGGCGAGGCTCCAGGGCGACGATGGCCTTGCGCTCGGGCAGGACCTGCTCCAGGTGGCCCGGCTCCTTGATCCACTCGTCGAACCAGGAGATGCGCCCGGAGTGGATCCCGTCCCCCTCGTCGTCATCGACGGCGGCGACCTCCTCGTCCATGTACAGCGTCATCTGGCGGACCACGAGAGGCTCGCTGGCCGGCATGGCCTCGCCTTCGATCAGGATCTCGAAGCTCTCGTCCCGGCCGAGGTAGAGATTGATCGTCTGGATGCCCTCCTCCAGCAGTGCGATCTGCTCGCGGACCGGAGCCAGCTCCATCTCCAGCGATCGGGCGAGGGCGTCCATCTCGTCCTTCTTGGCCTTGATGATGCCCTTGACCCGCTCCTGCTGGGAGAGCACCGTCTTGCGCGCCCGGTCGAGCTGGGAGCGGCGCTGGGCCATCTCCCTCTTCACGGCCATGGCGGAGGAGCCGACGTGGACCAGGGAGGTCTCCGTGCTGCGCTCCTGTTGGCTCAGGGCCTCGGCTTCAGCCTGTGCGGCCTTCAGCTCGGCGGTGGCCTCAGCCAGCTCTGCGTCGAGATCACGGTCCTTGCTCACAGCGCTCGCACCTCCTGGAGTTCGGTCAGTAGCCGGGCGACCGTCTCGGCCACCTCGGGCACCATCCACACGCCCCGGCCCTTCACATCGAGGGTGTCGGGGTGGATGCCCTCCTCGGCGAGGATGGGGCGGAGCATGGCCAGGGCCTCACGCGCTCGCTGGTTCGTCTCGGCGTTGCGGTCGTAGAGCGCCTGGCGCTCAGCATCGGCCTCGGCTCGGGCAGCGTCGTTCTTCTCGACACGCCGGCGAGCGGCGACGTGGATGCCGCAGGCGGGGACTTGGTGTGCGTCCCATCCGCCCATGCGGCCGGAGGTCTCGCCGGGGACGACCATCTTCCCGCAGAGGTGGGAGCTGCCCAGCTCGCCGCCGGAGATCACCTCGCAGGGAGCGCCAGGGCCGGCGAGGCGCACCTTGCCGTTGCCGTTCTCGTGGCGCAGCTCGGTCGCTTCGAGGCGGGCCTTGGCGCTACCGGGGATCCACTGGTCGATGTCGCCCTTCACCTGGAACCACTGGGCCTCACCCGTGGCGGCGACCAGCGCAGCGAAGTCGTCGTACTGCGTGCCGTTGTAGTGGAAGCCGAACCCCCGCATGCCGCCGTAGGGCGACATGAACTCGATCCCGAGGATCTTCAGCACGTCTCGGGCGTCGACGATGCGCCCGTCGGACCGATGGGTCTGCTGGGGCCAGCTCGGATAGGTCTCGTTCTCCACGTCCCCCATCCTTCCATGCGGACGGGGAGCGAGTCAACAATCCTTACCCCGGTGTTGCGGATCCCATCTCGGGACGCGGACCGCCGAGGCCGACCTGAGCCACGCAGAACTCGCAGTCGCCCAGGACCTCGTTGCCGGCGACGTGCTGGCGGTGGGCCTCAGCGATGTCGCTCCGGGCCTTCTGGGCTTCGAGGGAGGCCGGGCCGTGGTCGGTGAGGTCGACGCCCTCGCTGTGGATGTAGGGCGGGTCCATGGCGCGGTCGGCCAGCTCCTCCAGGGTGCGCCGGTCCGAGGTCGGAAGGCTCTCCGCTGGGTCGAGGCCGTCGCCGGGGTAGGGCAGCTCGTCGCCGAACGAGACGGTGTCTTCGAGCGGGTCCGCCTCGATCACGGTGTCGATGCGGTCGACCACCGGACGGGGCCGCTCACCCGATGCGGGTGGCTGGCTCGCCCGACTGATGGCGATGGAGACGAGCACGATCAGGAGGATCACGTTCAGGACGACGGACACGGCCAACAGCATGGCGAAGCTCCCCGGTTGTGGTCCGAGGAGCGTAGCTGGTTACTTGACGCTGATCGAGTGCTCGAAGAAGACGAACTGCACGATCAGGGCGACCGTCAGCAGCGCGAGGCCCAGGGCGATCAGACCCTTGGTCTTGACGTAGTCGTAGACGAAGGCGGCAGCGGCGAGGATGGCGAGGATGAAGGCGATGATGTTCATGGACCGAGGGTACCCCTCCTGACCGATCAGCAGCCCTGCTCGACCTGCTCCAGGACGTACTCGGCGTAGGCCTTCTGACCGGCGGCGTTGGGGTGCATCCGATCGTCCTGGAACCACTCGGGGTGCTGGAGCTGGATCGAACCGAAGTCGGCGACCCGGACGTTCCCGTTGGCCGGAAGGCGCTTGGCCAGCGAGGCCTGGAACTTCTCGATGCGGGACTGGATGGTCCCGGTGCCGAGGTGGTCGTAGTAGCTCGGCTCCAATGCGGTGGGCGTGACCCAGATGACGCAGGGGAGCGAGTCGGTGTCGGCGAGGATGCCTTCGAGGTGGCGGAGGTCGGTGGAGTTCCACTCCTCGCGGGCCGAGTTGATGCCTAGCTCGACCACGAGGACGGCGGGGGCGCTCGCCACGGCGGGCTTCACGAGCTGCGAACGGCCGTCGGCGAGATCGATGCCGGGGATGCCCTTGATCCACCGGTTCTGGTTGGTGAAGGCCTTGTCGAGGGCCTTGGCCGAGTAGTCGGTGATCGAGTCGCCCACGACGGCGACCCGCTGCTCGGAGGCAGGGCCGTTGTAGACGGGGACCTGGCAAGCCGAGAGGGCCAGTGCGGCGAGGAGCAGGAGCAGGAGCTTCTTCATGGACACCAGCCTAATCGGGTGAAGAATCCTTAGCAAGGAATCTGGTCGAGCTGGATGAAGTCAGCAGCCTCACGAAAGCCGACCTCCCGCAGGAGCGAGATCACGTCGGCGAAGGCGGCGGGCCTGGTGTCGCCCGAACCGGTGAGGTCGAAGTACACGCGCTGGCCCAGGCCCTCCGGCTCCTTGCGCTCGATAGCCCCCTCCTCCTCCAGGCGCATGGCGTCGGTGGCGCTCACGGTGACGGAGCCTTCGAGCCGGCACGTCGAGCGCACGAACTCCTGCTGGGTCTCCCCCTCCGCTCCGGCGAGCACGGCCACACGGTCCGCACGCCGGCCCCCAACGGGCACGTCCGCCATCTCGTCGTTGTACGAGACGCCGTAGCGGAGGGACTCGGGGTCCATCAGCCGGTCGCTGCCGAGTCGAGGGCGACGAGGAGCTTGCCTGGCACGTTGGCCGCTGCCCAGGTGTGGCCGGCGGCGATGAGCTTCAGCAGGGCGTCCTCGCTGAGCACCAAGCCGGTCACCTCGGCCGAGTCCTGGACGATGTTCACGAGCACGCGGGCCGTGTCGTGGTTCTCGCAGTCCGGATCCGGGCACGCGACCACGTCGGAGAGGAGCACCTCCTCGACATCCTCGTCGCTCAGGTCCAGCGTGAGGGCGGGGCCATGGATCATCACGGGCGGGTCCCCAGTTCTGAATAACTCGATGGGTAAACGACACCGCCCCGGCCCCTGCCGAAGCGGAGGACGGGGCGGTGTGCCATCCCGTGATTGGCATCCCGAGACGGTGAGACCCTACTCGCCACCGGGGTCTCCGTCCACGGCACGGACGGCGAGCATCGGCCAGCAGAACGAGATGAAGCCGTCTTCGCCTCGCACCACGGCCTGGCCCGCGTCGCAGAAGCCCAGGAGCGTGCCCTTGGCCACGGCTGCCGGGTCGTCGTGGGCGAGCGTGATCTCGACCTCCTGGCCGAGCAGCTCGAAGGCGGCGTAGAGGTCCGGGGACCGCTCGGGATCGGGCGGGTCCATGCGCACGAGCCGGCCTACGCGACGGATGGCCTCGTCGGGATCGAGCTGGTCGCCGTCGGTGCGACGGGACTCGGCGAGGGCCTGGTGGACCCGGCTGAAGAGCAGGCCCGCCTCCGCCTTCTGCTCGGGGGTCTCGATGCCCTGCATCAGCGGGAGGATCTCGTCGACCAAGCCCGAGAGGGTGGCCAGCGCCACGTCGCCCCGGTAGCGGTCCTTCGCTGCCTCTTCGAGCACGCCGGCGAGGTGGTCGGCCTGATGCTTGATCGAGCTGGCTGCGCCCACCACATCGGCCGGCGGCATCGAGAGGAAGTCCTCACGGGAGATGCCGATGGCATCGACGATCGCCACGAGCAGCGCTCCGGGCGTGCTCAGGTCGGGGTCGGGGGTCGCGTCAGTCACTGCCCTCTACCTTCCCACAGTCGATGCACGCCCCGCCGATGAAGACGATGCACTCGTGGTCTTCGGGCCGCTCGCCCTGGAGGAAGACCTTGATGTCGTCGGTGTCGTCGTGCCAGCTCTTCAGCGTGCCGCACTCGTGGTCCCAGGTGATCCCGCAGCCCCGGCAGAAGTACAAGCCGTCCTGGGTCGGGTCGAAGCCGAGGGCAGCCATGAGGTAGTCCCGCAGCGTCGGCTCCCAGCTCGGGTCGTAACTGAAGGAGCGCGTGCTCTCGTCGAGGGCGGCGAAGTCCTTGTTCCGATCCTGGCGAACCAGCTCGTGGGCGGCGCGCAGCTCCTCGGCCCTGCGGTCCTTCTCGCTCTTGACGACGACGTGCTCCTTCGGCCCGCCGGGGCAGTTGCAGTAGGCGAGCTTGTTGGCGCACTTCGGGCAGCGGGTCACTCCGGTCTCAGGCATCGGTCCAGGTCTCCTCTAGCGCTACGAGCATGGCGTCGAAGTCGGGGTGCAGCTCGATCCCCTCGCAGGCCTCGATGATCTCGCTCAGGGGCAGCCGGCCGCTGATGGCCATCATGCGCACGCTCAGGTTGGACCAGCCCGCCTGGACGAGGTAGCCGATGCACGGAGCGTCCTCGCCCTCGTCGGTCAGGTGGCACGCCATGATCGTGCGGAACCCGTCGTCGGGTCCGACGGTGTTGGCGAGGTTGCGTGCCTTCTCGATGCTGAAGTTCGGGATGGCCACGCCGCCCTTGCTGTCGACCTTCCAGGGGCAGCCTCCGCAGGGCTTCAGCGAGCAGGTCTCAGCCACGGTCGCCCTCGTCGAGGAGTCGCTCGATGTCGAGCAGGAGCTGCGCCGCCTGCACGGCCTTGGCGCGGATGACGGCCTCCCTCTCCGGGCGGGCGCTGAGCCACGGTGGGATCGCCTTCCCGGACTCCTGGATCTTGGAGCGCTCGTCGAGCACGAGATTGATGGCCCGACGGCGGGCGCTCACGAGCGGACGGAGGAATCGGGTAATCACGTCGGCCTCGCTACATCAGGGTCAGCCACGACGGTCTCGACGTAGCGGTAGATCACGACCGCCGCCCGCATGCGAGAGGTGAGCCTCTTGTAGCGGTGGTGGACGAGCACGCCCTTGAACCTACCGACGTAGACCGCCTCGGCGGGCCTGCCTTCGACCTCCATCGTCTTGCCGTCGGCCGGCCCTCCCTGGAGCGTGATGACGGTGGTGCTCACCGGCCGAGGCCCGACTTGTAGACGTGGAGGTGGTCGATCGCCTGGGCGATGCGGAGGCTGGCCGTCTGGAGCACGCTGCGCTTGGCGAGGTTGTCGAGGCTCGACGGGACCATGGCGTCCTTCTTGGTGAGGTACTGCCGGCAGCGGAAGAGCTGAAGCTCGACCTGATCGAGGTCGGTGAGCGGCTCGTTGCCGAGCACTCGACGGAGACGACGAGCCTCGGCGACCGCCTTGACCTCCGAGCGCCTCGTGTAGAAGAGCACCCCGGAGAGGGCGACGATGGTCACGAACATCGCGGCAATCAGCATGGGCGGCACCCTAATCCCGTCCCATACTTCGGGTCAAGGATGCTTCATCCAGACGCGCAGCAGCCCTCGGCTGGCGAAGACCGAGGGCTGCTGGCGGGACCAGGGGTGTGGCCTTGCGGGAGAACCTACCCCTGGAGATCGAGGCCCGAGGACAGGCTTCTGGCGAACTGCCGGTCGTCCTCTCGGCGCTGGTGGTCGACGATGCCCTTCAGCTCGCGGCGGGCCTGGCGTCGAGCGGCCTTCCAGCTCGGCCGGCATCCGCTGAGCGTCGGGTGGTCCGGCATGCGGATCCTCCAGCTCCAGCCGATGGTCGAGCCGTCAGCATCGAGCTTCGGCTCCAGGTCGATCGAGGTGGTGCTCCGCATGACGACGCCCTCCTGTGCCGAGGGCGCTGGTGGACCTCAGCCAGGACCACAGTACGGGCAGAAGCGCGCTCCGCAATCACCATCTCCGTTCGTGTCCCGCTCGCAGGGGATTCGGTCGCCGAGCTTCAGGGCGAAGAACGGCGTGAAGCCCTCCGGATCGATCTGGTCGTCGCCGCTGCTATCGATCCACTTCACCTCGACCGGGTAGCTCCCAGGCTCCAGGGGATCGCCGCCCTCGTCGAAGTGGGCCACGACGGTCTTCCACCAGTCGCACTCCAGCAGGCCCGTCTTGCGGCAGCGGATGGGGTGCTGCATCGAGAAGCCGCCGCCGGCGAAGCTCGGGCGCACCTGGAGGATGTGGGTGTCGTCGTCCCACATCTCGACCATGCGCATGGCGATGTCGAGGAGGTCGAGGAACATGTCGGCCGAGAGCGTGACGTAGTCGTCCTGGTCCCGCTCGACATCGAAGGCGTCGCGCATCACGCCGAGGTGGTCCCTGAACTCGGTGGGCGTGGTGTTGAGGCCCTTGCGGAAGAAGTCCTCGATGTCGGCGAGGTCGACCGGAGGGGCGGTGGGCTTGCGGCCGTCAGGCATCGGCGGTCTCCTTGTCCTCGGCCCGCTCGAACTCGCCGGCCTCCTTCATGCGGTGGTACTCGGAGCGCAGGACCGGCTCCCAGTAGGTGAGGTCGACCTCGCCGGCCGGAGGGCCGTGTTCGTCGCCCCAGTCGCAGTACATGTACTCCTCGGCGGCGTCGAAGTGCGCTCCGGGCTGACGGAAGAAGCCGGTGTGCTGCGGCATGCCCGGCCACGTCGCCCGGTACTCCATGACGGGGGCGATGGCCTCGAAGGCCTTCACGATCTCGGGGTCGCCCTTGGCCTTGTTGCGGTAGGGCACGATCATGTGGTCCTGTCCCATGTATCGCCAGCCGGCCGGCGGATCCCTCCAGTCGCCGTCGAGGCACGAGAAGCCCATGAGCTTCTTCCTGCCGAAGCCGGTGGTCACCATGGCCTCTCGCTTGCCGAGCTTGAAACGGCGCTTGAAGGCCTTGACCGCCTTGCGGAAGGCGTCGTTGTCGTCCTTCCACTTCTGGACGGTGGCGAGCACCTCGGGGTGCTTCGAGCGGTAGATGCTGGGGTCGGTCATGGTGATCCTTCGTGGTCGTAGGGGTCGTCTCCGGTCCGGAACAGGACCTCGCTCGGCGGAGGCGGAGGGGCGTCGAGGACACGGAAGTTGGGCGATGGCTGGAAGCGGAGCGGGGGCGCGATGGCCATCAAGGGCACCGCCGGCCGACGGGGCGGGGGCTGGATCCGGCGGGGGAGGTAGCTCACGTTGGAGTCGGACGCCATCAGTCCTCCAGTCCCATGTCGGCCTTGTGGTCCTCGATGCGCAGGCCCGCCTCGACGAGGGCTGCGAGCGAGGCACCGGCGTTCTCGTGGCCGTCGACGAGCATGCTCTGGATCGTCTGCCACGAGAGGAAGACCCCGTCGATCGTGGCGTAGTTCTTGCCGTGGCCGCGCTCCTCGTCGGGGGCCATCGAGTTGAGCACCGAGCGCACGCCCTGGCGCAGGTCGTCGGTCGCGTCGTCGACCTGATGTCGCTTCCACTGGTTGAGCCGGTGCATGGACTTGCCGTCGTCGTAGAGGTCGAGCGGATCGACGACCCACTGCTTGCCCGAGCGGTCCTCGACGGTGACGAAGTCGTAGCCCCGATCGCTGGGCACCATGCCGACGACCATGACCCCTTCAGCCGGCTCGGGCTGACCGAAGTCGAAGGTGTTGTAGCCACGCAGGTCCCGACGGTTCGGCTGGACCTCCAGACCGGGCCACACGAGCCAGTGGTAGGTGACCTCGGTGGCGTTGGCGATGGACTTGGCCACGATGCGCGAGAGCGTCGAGCCGATCCAGTGGAGGTCGCCATCGACGTTGATGGGGTCGAGCATCCGGCCGGTCGTGTGCGACATCAGGTAGTGGCCGGTGGGCTTCGGGTCACGGATCCCGCAGACCTCGATGGTCAGGAGCCGTCGCTCGCCCTCCTTCTTGGGACGGTTCCAGCCGGTCCAAGAGACGCCCATGACGCCCTCGGCCTTGGCCCGGTAGGCGACCACCTTGGCGGGGGCATCCTCGGGCAACTCGGCGAGGAGCCGCCCCTTGTCGTCCCAGTACACCTCCGACCAGCCCACGACCATGTGGAGCTTGCGCTCCGAGTCGGGCTGGTTCGGCTCCTTCGACCACACGAGTTGTCCGGGCTTGGCATCAGCGATCTTCATGGAGCTGAGCCTACATCGGATGAAGAATCCTTAGCAAGGTCCTCATCCTTCACGACGATGCCGGAGTTCACGAGGTCGCTCATCTGGCTCTGGTAGTCGTCCTCGCTCAGGGGTCCGGAGTACGGCTTCAGGACGGCGACGACCTCGGCGAGGTGCGAACGGTGGAAGTACCAGGGGCCGGGCAGCGGGATGATGTCCCCCTCGCCGGCATCGAACCGGAACGCCGACGAGAGATGGCTGAGTCCGCTGCACCCCGTCTCCCGGATGCGGTCCAGGATCGGGACGACGGTGGCACGGCCGAACTCGGCCGGACCGCCCTCCTCGGCGATGCGGTTCGGCGAGTAGTCGTCCATGAGGTACTGGTAGACCTCCTGGCTCGAAGCGAACCGGTGGGTGGGTCCGTCGATGTTCTCGGACCACCGGACGTACCGGTCGTCACCCGGCTCCTGGGTGAGCTTGACGATCACGGCACCCATCAGGCGATCGCGAACTTCACGAGGAACGTCAGGCCGAAAGCGATGCCGAAGAGCATGCACACGGCCCACTGGACGTTCGCCTTGGTCAGCTCGATGCGGGGCACCGGCCGAACGACGGGCGCTCCATCGAAGTGGTGCTGCTCGTCGTGGCGGCGGACTGCGCGCCGGCCGGCCAGGTAGGCGAAGGGGAGGCCGAGGAGGAAGAGGACCGCCTCGACGATGAGGTCGAAGGTCCAGTGGGCGGGGCTGCGGACCAGCTCCTCCAGCTCGACGAGGTAGCCACCGTGGCCGTGGGCCGCTTCGGCCAGCAGGGCGGCGATCACAGCGAGCACCCCGACATGACCGAGTCGAACTCGGCGATCACGGCCTCGACCCACTCCTCGTGGGTCTCGTGCTCGTCGGGGTCGGGCACGTCGATGCCACGGATCTCCTCGGCGTAGGAGCTGACCTCCTCGGCCTTCTCGTCCCACTCCTCGTTCGAGTTCATGCCGCCGGCCCACTCCGAGCTGGCGGTGCGGTACTCCTCGGCGACATCCTCGATGGCGTCGGCAGCCGTGTCCCGGTAGCTCTCGACGGTCTCCACGTCGTCCTCGGACCCGAGGCCGGCCAGCTCCTCCTCCAGCGTCTCGTTGGCCTCGTAGACGCCAGCGAGCTTCGAGGTGGTCAGCTCGCTCTGGCGGAAGTAGCAGGTGGACTTCATGCAGCGCACGAGCTTGCGGGAGCGGAAGCCGGGCGATGCGTGGCGGTAGGGGTCGCCGGCGGCGATGGGGGTGCCGCAGCGCCCACAGTTCCCCTGAGCCTTGCGGGCCTTGGTGACGTTGGTGATCTTGGCCATGGGTCAGCTCTCCATCTTGAAGCGGAAGCGGGCGGGGATCTTGCGGGCGCACTCGGAGCCGACGGGGAACCAGCCCTGCGACTCCTCGCCCTCGTAGTCGCGGTCCGAGGTGAGGTGGCCGGACACGAGGAGGTGGACATGCTCGGGCTGGCGGTCCCGCTTCATGCCCTTGGCGCAGACGAGGCACTCGTCGTCGCACTGGGACCAGTTGGTGCGGTCCCGGTTGCGGTCCATCTGCTCGACGCTCGGGCGGACCGAGTCGAGGTCGAAGGTGTCGGTGGGGGTGGTGGTCTCAGCCATGGTCGCCAACCTAGTCGAGGTCTAAAGATCCGGTCAAGGATCCTTAGCGCACCAGTTCCGAAGAACTCAGGCGGGCATCCCCGAGACGAGGGCAGTGGTGCCGCTCGTGGTGACCTCGATGTCGGGCAGGCCCTCGCCCTCGGGGGCGGCGAAGTCGACGACGGCGGTCGCCGGCAGGACGACGGGGTCCCCATCGCCCACGGTCACGCTGGTCTCGCCCACGGCGAAGATGCGCAGGTACCCGGCATCGGCGAAGACGGCGGTGTCGTCGTCCACCAGGGAGAGGATCGGATCGGCCGCATCCACATCGATGAGCACGGGGCTGTCGCCGGTGAACAGGTCGGCATCGAGCTGGGCATAGTGCTCGTCGCTCAGGACGGCGATGTCGTCCTCGGTGTAGACGCCCCCGTTGGGAAGCGACACCTGATCGTGGCCCTCGCCGATCTGCACTCGTCTGGTCATGGCCGAGCAGCCTACTGCCCGCGAGCCGCCTTCGCCGCGTCGAGGATCTCCTTGCAGGTCGGGCAGACCGGGAAGCGCTCGGGGTCCTTGGTCGGGACCCAGGTCTTCCCGCAGAGCGCCGTGACGGTGGAGCCGGTGAGGTAGGCCTCGGTCACGGCCGATGCCGGCACGACGACGTGGGCGAATCGCTCGTGGTCCTCGTCCTCGACCAGGAACTCCTCGGTCCGCTGCTCGGTGTCTGTGAAGGTCATCCGCCCCACCCAGGGAGCTGCGCCACGGGGAGGGCGTCGGAGGGGGAGCTGAGCGCTTCACGGAGCTGCTCGGTCATCCGCAGCGCGCCCTCGGTGGTGATCTCGATGCCGGCGGTCTTGCAGGCGCTGAAGCCCGTGAGCGCAGCGGCGAGGAGCTGGACCGGCGGGAAGAACATCCGCTGGCCGTCCTTGACGATCGAGACGAGACCGTCGCTCGTGACGCCGATCTCGATGCCGGTCTGCACGTCGACGGGCGGGAGGAAGGCCAGCTCGTCGCTGATGGCCTTCGTGGTCATGCCGATCGGCTCGCCCTCCGGATCGTGCGTCTCGTCGTTGATGGGCTGCATCTTCGCCCCGTGCTCGACGAGCTGCTCGACGCGGTACGCCTTGCCGGTGACCCGGTGCATCCAGAGCTGTCCCACTTCGAGCATCACGACGGGTCCTCCAGGACGTTGCGCAGCCACATGGACCGCCGAGCGTAGACGAGACCGCCGTTGGGCCGCATGGCCACGGGCACCTCGCTCTGCGGGTTCTGGCCGGAGGTCCAGACGTTGCAGCCCTCCTTCCAGCCGGGGGCGTCGAGCGGGATCGCTCCGGGGTGCCCCTCGCGGTCGAAGGTGACGTAGAAGTGGTGCTCGTCGGGCCGGTCGACCTTGATGACCGTGCCCGAGCCGGGGACCACCTGCCCCTCGGTCACGTCCGCCCACCGGAGGCCGTCGCCCAGGTAGTGGACCGGACGGTCGTGCCCCAGGGCGAAGAGGATCTCCGAGCGGGTGCTCGTGCCGATGTAGCCACCGGGGTTGATGACGACCACGGCATCGGCCAGCTCGATCTTGCGCTTGTGCAGGGCGTCGAGCGTCTCCTTCACGGGGTGGCCATCCTCGCACTCCTCGGGGGTGAGGTCGCCCGAGTGCCCGAAGGCGGAGACGGTGAGCACGAGGATGCCCCGCTTGGCCAGCGTCAGCTCGACCCGCTTGAAGTCCTCGGGGAACTTCGTCGAGCCGCACAGGCAGATGATCTCGGGCCGGGGCATGTCGTTGCCGTCGAAGACGCGCACGAGCACGTTGTCGGGGATCTTGGAGTTCACGGGGCGATGTCCTTGGTGGAGTAGACGGGCCTCCAGGGAGGCTCGGGCGGATCGAGGAAGAGGCTGTGCGGGCGGAAGCGGACCTCGCCGGCGGCATGGCGGACGTAGCCGATCGGGTAGCCCGAGGTGATGGCCATCTCGGCGAGGAGCATGCCCTCGCCCGAGCACCGAGTGCAGGGCACCCAGTCCCAGTTGTCGTCGGGGCCGAGGAACTGGTTGGCTCCCCGGTCGCCTCGGCACGCCGGACAGGTGAGGTACTCGGGGTCGCCGAGGGGCTGGGCCTTGCGCCACTCGCTGCCGGCGTAGAAGGCGATGGCGATGGCGGCGAAGACGAGGAACGGCAGGACGACCCAGAGGCCTGAGTCATCGGAGATGGTGAGGGTACGAGCGAGCATCATCGGACCCCTCCACGCGAGGCTCGACGGTGCTCGTCGATGATCCGCTGACGACGGACGGGATCGTCGTGACGGAGGCAGGTCGCGGTGTAGACGGCGATGGCGTTAAGCGCCATGCCCAGGAGGATCCAGAGGACGGTCTCCATCAGGCCTCCTGGAAGTTGACGGGCACGAGGCGCAGCTCGCTGATCCGGGCGAAGCTCCGGCGCTGGAGCATCTCCATGGCCTTGCGGGCGAGGGTCTCGCTCCCGTGCCAGGAGTAGTCGCCCCAGGTGACGCCGTCGGTGGGCATGGCCTCGACCTCGGCCTGGAGCTTGTCGAGGTCCGCCTGGCTGTAGTGCGGGTTGCCGTCGGCGACGTAGCCCTCGATGACGGCCAGGCGGTCCTGGGCGTGCTTCAGCTCGACGGCGTTGTCCCAGGCGACCGCCAGGACGGTGGTGTAAGCCCGAGCCGTGGTGCGGGTTGCGACGGTTCCGTCGGGGAGCGTCGCGCTGAGCTTGGTCTTCTTCGCCACGATCAGACCTCCAGCTTCGTGTGGTCGATGCCGAGCTGGCCGGCGAGGATCTCGGCGTAGTCGTTGGCCTCGCCGATCTTGTTCTGATCCTGGAGATGGTCAGCGTGGGCCGGCATGACGAAGAAGCCGCGGACGAGGACCTCGGTGCGCACCGGACTCCTGCGGGTGCCAGAGGTGGTCACGAGCACGACATTCGCCCCGGAGAACTCGCCCTCGTTCTTGCGGACGACGAGGCGTTGGTCGCTGTGGTTGGGCTTCTCGACGATGGCGAGACCCTCGGCCCGGAGGCGGTCGTACACGAGGCGGGCCTGGTGATCGGTGAGGCCGTCCTCGGTGCCGTTGCCACGCATGGCCAGGATGGTCCGCTCAGCGATGCTGCTCACGACGGCTCCACCTCCTTGCGCCCCTCGTTGAAGGCCTTGCGGACGACCCGCCGGACCTTGTCGAGGGCGGGACCGGCCCGCTCGGGGAGGACGATGTGCTGGTCCTTCTCGAAGTCCATCAGCAGCTCGTCGGTGCCGGGGACGTGCTCGCCCTCCAGCCACTCGCGCCCGGCGTGCTTGCCGTGCTCGATGAGCTTCGCCTCGTCGGTGGCCGGGTCGTAGTCCGGCCAGGTGCTCGCGTCGAACGGGTCGACGTAGGTCACTTCGGTCTCTGCTTGGGATGCCATGGGAAGGATTCTTACCTGGATCTTCGCTGAGCGCAAGTCATTGGACGCGACGAGACCCGGCACCTGCCCCCTCTCCCGCGAAGGCACCACCGGGTCTCGTCTACCGAGCGACGCAGCTCGAAGCCGCGAAGCTACCAGCGCAGCGGGTCAGCAGGCGCTCCAATGGCCGCAGCCGGCACCCCCGGCCCAGAGCTGGCGGGCCTTGGCGTCCTGGACGGACTCGGGGGCCAGGTAGGCCTCGCTGTACCCGCCGAAGCCGGCCCACGTCGAGCGGATGAACTGCCACTTCCCGCTGGCCGAGCTGGTCGGGTTCTGCGCTCGGATGTTGCCGCCGGACTCGCGCATCATCACATAGCACGGCGGGAGGTCGCCGCCGCAGCGCCCGGTGCCCTGCTCGGCAGCCGGAGCTGACCGGCTGGAGCTGGGGGCGGGGGCGTTCTCCTGCTCGGCCCTGGCGGCTGCTGCCCGCTCGACCTCAGCGAGCCGGGCCTCCTCGGCACGGCGCTCGGTGGCGATGCGCTCGTTGGTCTTGGCGATCCAGGTCTGGCGGTTGGTCTCGTTGACCCACAGGGCCTGGTTCCAGGTGTTCAGGTCGACGGTCTTGGCCCAGGCCTCGATCTCCTGTGGCGTCGGCCCGGAGTCGATCTCGGTCGTCGTGGTGGTGGCCGGCGGTCTCGTGCGGACCGCCTCGCTGTCGGCCTGGGATGAGGCTCCAGCGAAGCTGAGGGCGGCGGCTACGGTGAGCACCGCGATGGGCAGGGCGAGGATGAGGTTGCGTCTCACGCTCGTTCTCCGTTCGTGTTGGGATGCGAAGCGGCCCACCTACCCCGAGTAGGGGTGGGTGGGCCGTGTCCCGCACGCTAGTCCAATGTGACGGTCCGATGACAGCCGTCGCTGCTACAGCTCGCTGATCGGTCGGCCGATGAGGTCGGGCCTGCCGGCGAGCGAGTCTTGGATCACCTGGACCATGTGGACCTTCGCCTCCTCGACCCGCTGGGCCACGGTCACGAGGTGTCGATCGAGCCGGGCGACGCACCTGCGGCACCCCGACCGGCGGATCCCGGCGACCTCGACCGCTGCATCATCGCTCGGGAGCACTCGCCACGAGTCCTCCAGGTCGCGCCGGCACAGGGTCCGGGGGCGGTCGGGGTGGGCGGCGTGGACGACCGAGCCGGCCATCGAGAGCACGGGTACGAAGCCCGAGACGGCGAAGCGCTGCGCCGGCACCTGGAGGCCCTTGCGGTCGCAGAGCGGGCACACGCCGGCCTTGCCGCCCTGGTTCTTGATCTGGCGCTCCCTCGTGCGGGAGCCGTCCTCCCAGAGGCGTGCGAGCTGCCAACCGATGCCGGCGGCTGCGACGTGGCGGCAGAGGTTCGCTCCGGTGCCCTGGCGGTGATGCGAGAGGCGGTCGATCAGACGGTGCGGCTCGGCGAACCCGAGGTAGTGCGTCGCGTGGCCGAAGGGTCGGTCGAAGTGGAGCAGGTAGACGGTCATGCCGGTTCCTTCAGGGGCCAGGGGTCGAGCTGCCAGTCGATGGTCCGCTCGACCTCGGGGAGCACGGAGCGCATGGCCTTGCGGACCCGCCACAGCTCGGCGGCGGCACCGGACTCGCCGAAGGTGCGGAACTCGCCCTCCCACACGGTCGCCAGCACCACGTCGAAGCCGTGCTCGTTGCGGCCACGCAGGAGGATCTGCGCCTGGGTGCAATCGCAGTCGTAGTCCCCGCACCACCAGACGTAGGCGATGAGCCGATTCGGCAGCGTGCTCTTCATGCGCCGGTGATCTTGAACGTGGCCTTGGGGTCAGGCTTGGGCTGCATGTAGAGACTCATCTGGAGTCGCCACGTCGGGTCGATCGAACCGGGGGTCCAGAGCTTCTCGACCGTGAGGTCGGTCTCGACGATGGGCTGCCAGTCCTTCGGCATGATGTACATCGTCCCCTGGGGCACGGCGGCGTTGCGGATCAGCTCGATGTCGTCGTGCTCGCCCCATGTGTCGATCCAGAAGGCGCTGTCGTCGTCGGGGTTCGTGACGATGATCCACCGGGCGCTCCACGGGCGGGCCTGGAGCCGGCGGTAGGCGAGGTCGAGCACGAACCACACGAGGGCCACCAGCTCCAGCGCCACGAGGAAGAGGAGGATCGTCACGACTGCTTCGCCTTCCAGTGCTCGTAGGCCTGCTTGTTGAGCGCCCTGCGGTCGAGGCCGCAGTCAGCTTCGAGGTGGACCTCAGCCTGGCACGCTTGACGTACCGGGTCATCGGGATCGCTCGGGTTGGTGAAGTGGCAGGCCTGGCACTCGGCGAACTCGCCCTCGGCCCAGCGGCTCAGCTCCATGGCGCGGTGGAAGAAGACCTCCTCCTGGTGGCCCATGGTCGAGAGGTAGATGGTGCCGTCCTGGACCCTGATCCGGTCGGGGTGGATGCCGACCTCCATGAGCGCCGCCCGCACGATCTCGACCCGCCTCTCGTTCACGTCGCCAGGGAGTCGACGAGCTGCCGGCCCTGGACGGTGATCTCGAACTCGTTGAGGCCCTGGCCCCGCTTGACGAAGCCCTTCTTCACGAGGGCGTTGAGGAGCTTCAGGGTCTTGCTGTTGGTGCCCCAGCTCCAGCCCACGGTCGGGGTCCAGACGCCGGGCGTCTTCGAGTGGAAGTCGTCGGCTGGCCGGGCGAGCATCTTCAGCACCTCGTGCTGGTCGTCGGTGACGATCGGTCGCTTGGCCATCAGAGGTAGCTGTCTCCGGTCTTGAACGAGCCGTCGGCAACGGCTGCGATGGTGGAATCGGTGGTGGACTGCACCGGGCGAGCGAAGACGATGCGGGTCCGGTCGTCACGCACGTCGTCGTGGCCGCACTTCGAGCATGCGTCGTCCCAGTCCTCGGGCACGAGTCCGTTCTCGTCCAGCTCGGGCACCTCGCACTCCTCGTACATGTGCCTGCGCCACTCGTGGCCCCACTGCCCGGCGAAGGCGATCTCCCACGTCCCGTCGGCCGGCAGGCGGCGCAGGATCGTGAGGATGACGCCGTGTCCCTCGGGGGGAGAGATCGACTCGACGCTGTAGACGAGGTCAGGCTTGACCGCGGGGGTGGCGGGGAGGTCGCCCATCACATCTCCCATGGGAACGGGTCGCGGGTCGTGGGGTACTCGGCCTCGATCTGGTCGATGGTGATCTCCGGCTTGTCGCTGAGGGAGCGAGCCTGGTTGAGCAGGCCGAGGCCCTCATCGACGGCGGAGGTGGCTGCACCAACCACGGCGTCGAGCATGGCCTCCTCGTCGATGTCGCCACGCTCGTAGGCGGCGACGGCATCGTTGACGGCCATGCGGTGCTCCCTGATGGTCATCGCAGGAGGTCCGTGAACGTGATGTGCAGCTCGCCGTCGATGGTCTCCTGGGTGCGCAGGAAGTGGGGGAGCTGCACGCCCGGCTCGGTCTCGGGGATGCCAGGGCCGTCGACCACGACGAAGAAGCTCTGCGTCTCGACGTTGGCGTGCATCGAGACGATCTCGGTGCCGGCGGGGAGGGTCACGCGCCCGCCGAAGAGCGCACGCAGCTCCATGGGGTCCTGGCGGACGGCGCAGACCGCCTTGTCGTAGGGACGCTTGCCAGTGCCGTGGCACTGGCGGCAGGTCACGTCGCCGGTCGAGGTCTGGCCGAGCTTGCCCGTGCCCTGGCAGCGTCGGCAGGCGGGGCGCAGATCGCCCGGCTCGATGACGTACCAGATCGGGTGGCCGTCGGAGTCCCAGTGCGCAGGGAAGGCCTTCGCCTCCCGGCCCTCGACGATGAGGACGGTGAGGTCGTCCTCGTTCTCCGGGCGCTCGTAGTCGTCCTGGCTTTCGTCGGCGTAGGCGTTGTACTCGTCGAGCGTGAACGGCCCGAAGAGGTAGTCCCGCTTGGCGGTGGTGGTGTACCAGCCGTCGGCCAGCTCGCTCGGTTCGAGGTAGCGGTCGCCGGAGCTGTCACGGGGGATGACTCGGATCTTCGTGGATGCCATGTGAAGGATTCTTACCTGGATCGTGGACGGATGCAAGTACCGGTCAGATGATGATGCGGGGCTTCGTCTTCGGTGCCTCGGGCGGTGGAACCGGGCGCTCAGGAGCGGGCACGATCTCCACCTCGATCTTGATGAGGTTCGCCGTGTAGCGAGCGCCCATGCGGGTGTGCGTCTCGGCGAGGCGGATGTCCTCGACGTAGGTGGCGTTGCCGCCCCCGTAACCGGCCATCGACGGGGTGCGGTAGTAGCCGTCCCGGACCCGGCGAATGACGAACCTCGGCTCAGCCATCAGCCGGCCATCCTCAGGCGAGTCGTCGGCAGCGACACGGTCTCCATCACGACCAGCTCGACATGGAAGCCGATGTGGCAGGTGCGGACGCCGGCGTCGATGAGGTAACGGTCGAAGTCCATGCCGGCCTGCATCAGGCTCTGCATCTCCGGCTTGGTGACGATGAAGGTCAACTTGGACTCGGTGGTGTAGATCAGCTCGACGGTGTCGACGATCTCCTGGGCCAGCTCGGCCAGCGTGCGGTCGGCCATCAGTCGTAGACCTCGCGCCACACGACCTCGTCGTCCTCGACGTGCCAGCCGGAGCCGACGCAGATCGTCTTCGAGAACTCGGTGCGCTTCGAGGGCATGTCGTGCTCGGGGTAGACGGGGTTCGGTCCGGTCTGGATCTCCAGCTCGGTCCCGCACTCGGGACAGATGGCGTTCATCAGTCCCACCACCTCCGGACGATGCGGAGGTGGCCCGTCTTGTCCTCGACGATGAGGACGCGCTTGAAGTACCGGGGCAGCGGGCCGTTGATGATCCCGAGGATCGAGAGCGTGTAGTGCTCGTCGCCCTCCTTCAGTCCCCACTGGAACATCGAGACCTCGACGAAGGCGAGGCTCTCCGAGACGAAGCGGGGCTTGCGGAGCCAGCGGTTGCGGCGCTCCCTCCAGCTCACGACCGCCTCCCGTTGGCCAGGTCGAACAGGGCCTGGGGCAGCTCGGCCGAGAAGGCTCCGCTGAAGCACTGGAGGAGGGTGCGCTTGATGGCGTCGACGATGAGGGCCTCGTCCTCCTCGGACATGGTGGCGATGACGACGGCCGGCACGCCCTCGGCTGCATCGAGGTGCTTCAAGTCGACGGTGACCGTGGGCTGCTCGGAGCCGACGGCGACGACGGGGCAGTCCTCACCGAGCACGGCGTGCGCTCCGTTGAGGAGGTCGAGGATCTCGCCGAGCGTGGTGACGCTGCGGCGCGGGTGGTCGAGTGCATCCATCAGTGCTCTCCCTCTTCGATGCAGACGGGCATGTCGTAGTTGTTCCGGACGACGACGCCTCGGGCCTTGTCGCAGTCGGAGGTGACCTTGGCGCAGTGGCCGAGCGAGAGCACCATGATGCCGGCGATCACGAACAGCCAGAAGACCTGCCAGCGGCTCATGGCTTCACCTGCCGGCGCAGGAGGATCTGCTCGACGACGGCCACGAGCGATTCACGGATGGCCATCGTCCGCGAGTCGGCATCGAGCCAGTGGGTCATGGACATCGTCGGAGCGACGCCGATGCTGTAGTGGCCACGGGCGGCAGCCGGCGTCTCCACCTCGCCCTCGTGGACGACCTCGAACTCGAAGCGCAGCGAAAGCGTCCCGACGGACTGGGAGAGCACGAAGGCCCTGGCCCCGTCGAGGTGGTCGAGGTTCGACAGCGGCGGGTCGTCGCTGGCACCGACGGAGAACCCCCACAGCAGGCGCTTGGCTCCTGCCAGCTCGTCGTGGAGCGAGGCCTCGACGGCCAGGGCCAGCTCGATCTCTCGCTCGATGGTGGATCGGGAGACGATCTCGATCATGTCTTGCTCCAGTCTCCGTCGACGGTGAACACGTCGAGAGTCACGCCCCTGCGCACCTGGCCCAGGTCGGGCACGGCGATCGAGGCCTCGGGGTACTTGTAGTGCGGGCGGGCGGTGAGCGCCACCGTTCGGTAGACGGTGCGCTCGGTCCAGCCGATGCGCCGCCACAGGAAGCGGGGGATCCACCAGGGGCGGTCGGGCGAGGTGAAGCGGAAGGCCTCGGTCTTGGACTCGGTGACCTCGGGGCCGGCCGGCTCGGTGAGCATGAGCGCCCGGATGCGCACGGCCATGTTGCCGGTCATCACGTCGATGTCGGTCTCCAGCTCGGGGTGGTACGCACCCGAGGGCAGACGCTCCAGACGGGAGCGGGAGATGAACTGCTGGTCGGCCACCTGGAGGAAGGTCAGGTGCCGCTGCTCGACGGCCATCTCCTCCTGGGGCTTCGGCGGGTTGTCGGGGTCCCAGGCGCTCATGCCCGCCCTCCCGTTCGGTGGCGCGGTGCCTTGGGCGGGGCCTTGATGGTGAGCACCATCGCCTCGCTCGGGTGGAAGCCCATGTCCTGGGACCAGACGTGGGCCACGTCGTCGCTGTGGAAGGGGCCGTACACGTCCATGGGATCCTTCAGCACGACGAACTCGCCGCCCGGCCCCCAGAAGGCCGAGGGGAGCAGGTCGGAGTCGGTGCTCGGGGCGATGCCACGGGCCTCCAGCAGGGGGAGCGCCCGGCCGACGGTGTCCCACCAGCGGGCGTCGAGGATCTCCCATCGCTCCTTGCAGTTGATGGCGTCGTCGATGGCGCAGTGGGCCTGACCCTCCGGCTCGGGGAGGGCGTCGGTGTAGCCCACCTCCCGCTTCTTCTGCTGGATGTCCATGGCGAACATCGGCCAGTAGCCCGGTCGCTGGAGCATGGTGCCGTAGAGCTGGCAGAGCACGATCCAGTCGTAGTCCGCGTAGTCGGCCCAGAACTCGACCTCGGGGAAGGGCGACTTCTCCACGTCGATCGGGCAGACCTCGCTGATCCACTGCTCGATGTAGCGGCCGGCGTCGGCTCGGGGCACGACGATGTACAGGTCCCGCGCCATGTCCCAGTCGTCGAGCGTGGGTCCCTCGTTCCAGTGGACGTAGGGCAGGACGTTCTCCTTGACCCAGTCGTTGCACCGGTCCCAGTCGGCGTCGGAGATCACGACGTAGAGCCGGTGGCCGGCCTCGGTGACGAAGCCGAGGGAGATCGGACGGATGGTCTCGCCGTCCTCGTCGAACTCGGTGTCGAAGAAGACCTTCATGCCGTGACCTCCGTGGGGATCTGGTCGTGCCAGCCGTTGAGGCAGGACTGGTCGGGGATGCGGTCGCGGTCTTCGAGCACGCCCGAGCCGCAGCGGGGGCAGTTGCCGAACTCGGGGTGCGGCTCGGCCGGCAGGGGGTCGCCATTCTCGTCGGTGTTGTGGAGCGTGCCGTTGACGATCTTCACGACGGCCCGGAAGGCCTCGGTGATGTCGGGCTGCTGGAACGCCGGCGGGAGGTGCGCCTCGTGGTCCTTGAAGTCCTCGGGGTCGAGGGCGTCGATCGCCTGGAGCGCAGCGAGGTACTGGTCCCGCTCAGCGAGGAGCTGGCGCACGGTGGCCGGATCGACCGTCGACAGGTACTGGGCGGCGTTCAGGCTGCTGCCTCCCCCGAACCCCTCGAAGTCGGCGTGGGCGTAGGTGAGCTGGTGCGGGAACTGGTGCCCCTCGGCGGTCGCCTGCACGCCGTAGAAGCCGATGTCCCGCTTGGGCTGGTACACCTCCCAGCCGGCCTGGGGTGTGAACCCGTCGTCGATGCCGGCGAGGGCCTCTCGCAGCTCCTGGTACCCGGCCATCAGCGACCTCCGCATCTGGACGGTCGAGGATGCGCCCGGCATGGAGCTGTGCGCCTCGTGCCCGGTGCAGGCCCAGTGCCTGGAGTACGCCCTCGCCAACCGGGAGGACGACGGGGTGTGGGGCGGGCTGTGCCCGACCCGCCGGCGCAAGCTCCTGAAGCAGCGGGCTGCGAGTTCCTAAGAACTCAGCGGGACCGGGTCTTGCGCTGGCGCTTCGCCTTGCGGGCCTGGACGCTCGACTTGGTGGCGCTGTGCGAGCGGCAGGTGGCCGAGCCGCTGCGGCGGATGGCCGGGTAGTAGCTGAATCCGTTCGAGGGCATGGAGGGCACGCTACTACGACTCGGGCTTCCACTTGTCGAGCGCCTCGACCGGGAGAGCCAGCGGATCACGGGGCTGGTCGCCGTAGTCCTCGTTGGCACTCCAGACCTGCTGGACCTGGCAGTCGATCGGCAGGCCGGTGGCCTTCTGGCCCCACAACGACAGCGAGAGGTTCAGGATCCTCGGGTTGATGTAGCGGATGAGCATGTCGTACTTGTCGCCATCGAGCATGATCCGCACATCCACGTCCCTCCAGTCCTTGGTGCGCAAGGCGGAGCCGACGAGGTAGGGCATCTCGCCGAAGGCGTGGTACAGCTCGCGGCCCCAGGCCCGGAGCAGCTCGACCTCGGACACGAGCAGGTAGCGGGAGCGTCTCGACCCATCGTCAGCGCACAGAGACTCGATACTCACGTCGAAGACGCCGGCGAAGCGCACCAAGTCGCCCACCGTCATCCTGCGCTTGCCCTTCTCGATCTTCGCCACCATGGACTGGTCGATGGTGCAGTCCATCTGCTCGGCGAGCTGGGCCTGGGTCCAGTCGTGCTCACGACGCAGGGAGCGGATCCGCTGACCCACCTCCTCGTACAGCTCTTGATCCTCCATGGCCCTACGCGTCCTCGGGGATGTAGGCGACCCAACGAACCTCGAAGCCGATCTCTCGCAGGACCACGACGACCGCCTTGGCCGTGGCCTCGTCGACGACGGCTCGATCGACCAGAGCGGAGAGGAAGACCTCCTCGTCGTCGGAGAGGCGCGGGTTGAAGTCGAAGCGGATCTTGCGGGGCCACCTGCTGCCGGCCGTGAGCGACTTGCCGATGGCGTTGGCCTCCTCACTGTCGGGGACCCGCTGGGCAAGCGACTCCTCCAGGTCCTCCAGCAGCTCCCTGGCCGAGCGCACCTGGGCGAGCATGTCCTCGGGGGCGGTCATGCACCCACTCCCCACACGTCGGTCACCTCGTACCTGCCCTCGGCCACGAGGCCCACGCAGCGGCAGCCCTGAGCGGTGAGGCTGAAGCGACCGGGCGAGTTACGACGGACGAGGCCTCGGGCGACAAGGGAGTCGATGACCTTCTGCGAGGCGGAGGCGTGCGGACCCACGGCCGGCACTGCCGAGCCGGAGACGTAGCGCCCTCGCTCGGCGAGGAAGATCACCATCCGCTGCTGGAGCTTGCCCAGCTTCCTGTGCTGGCTCACGTCAGCTCCGGCATCTCGAAGGTGGCACGGAGCTGGTTCACGGCGCTCTTCAGGCTGATGGCAGCGCCCTGGTCGACGAGCACGTTGCCGAGGTTGGCGATGCGCCACATCTCTCGGGTGTGCTGGTCGACGGCCTCGAAGGCCCAGTTCGAGGTGGGGTCCTTCACGCCGAGGCGGTCGGCGATCCACTGGGCGTAGCTCGCCAGGCCCCCGTTGGTGAACTGGGCGGTGTTGGTGCCGCTGACCGACTCGTTGCGGGTCATCAGCTCGTGGACCTTGCCGACGGGCAGCTCGTCACGCATCAGCTCGTAGAGGAAGCTCACGACGGCGCGGTTGTCGTTGACCCGTCCGCTCGCAGCCCGGAGGGCGAGGCAGCTCTCGTTCTTGACCCCGTCGGTGTACGGGTCGTGGTCGGCGTCGGCGAGCTTCGGCTCGGCCTGGATGTCGAGATGGACGAGCTGCCAGTCGATCCCGTACTTCAGGGCGATGAGCGTCGGGTCGCCCGACTCGACCTCTTCGTACTGAGCCGATGCGCCGGCACGCTGACCCACCTCGTCGACGGGGACTCGCTTGCGAACCCACCACACGTCGTCGCGCTTGTGGAGCTGGTACTCGGCGTTGTCGTACCGGGCCTGGATGCTGCGCTGCTGAGCGCCCTCGTACTGGGATGCTCGGCGTGCCAGCTCAGCGACCTTCTCCGGCGGCATCTTGCCCCACGAGGCGCACCACGTTGGATACGGGGAACAGCAGTCCTCGCAGGCCCCACAGCGCTTCTGCTCGGCTCGGCGCTGGAGCTGCTCTGCTTCGAGGTTGAAATCGGCCATCAGCTCATCCATCCGCAGTGCGCCGGGCTGTGGATCGGGTTGCCCGGCGAGCACACGCTCGGGTGACCGATGGCGTCTCCCTCGCAGTACCAGTCGGCGTAGGGCGTGGGCCTCGGCGTCATGGTGATCGGCTTGAAGCGACGGGTGATGGGCCGACGGGGGAAGCGGGGTTGCCACGCGAGAAGGTCCTGGGTCTTCGTTCGGGATGCCATGCCGGCCACCCTACGCCCTCCTCGGCTCGGCGAGCTGGCCATCGGCGCAGCGCTCGTCCCGGTCGCTGATGTGCATCCAGTCGCCGCTGATGCCACGGCACACGGTGATGCTGCGCCCGCAGCGGCAGGTCTTCTTCTGGCCCACGAGGTCGCTCTTCTCGGACTGGGACATGCGGACCCTCACGGCCGGCTCGGTCACCTCAGCCACTTCGCCCGGTCCTTGCTGCCGGCACGGACCTCGCCGTGCGTGATGCCCATCCGGCCGATGATCTCGTGGTACCGAGCGGACTCCTCGGGACCCATGGTCTCGGACGGACCTGTGGCCATCGCCTTCACGAGGTCGCCCATCAGGCCCTTCATGCGCCCCTCGTTCTGCTCCCGCTCCAGCTCCAGGCGCTCGCGGCGTGACGCCCACGAGATCCTCCACTCGTCGGTGGGCCACTTCTGGCGCTTGTTCTCCTTGATGAGGTCGCGGGCCTCGCCGAGGATGCGGACGTAGTCGTCCATCTCGGCGGCGATCTCCATCAGCAGCTCGGGTGGGATGCGGCCATCGGTCTCGCTGATGAGCTGGGCCATGTCGTGCATGGCGGCAGCCTTCCGCTTGGCGTCCTCTACGGCGTCGTCTTCAGCGCTCACTGGATCTCGATCCTCCCGGCTCCCTTGCATCGACGGCACACGCGGTGCTCGCTGGGACCGAAGCCTCCGCCGGTCTGGTGGCACCCTCCGCCGGTGCGCTGGCCGCAGCCGTACTCGCAGGCGTCCCCCATGCACAGGGAGCAGAGACGGGGATCGATCTCGTCGAGGTGCCACGCCTTCAGGGCGATGTCGGAACCTGACGCCCTGAGGTCTCCCTCCAGGTCGCCGAGCAGGTCGAGATCGGGGATGTAGCCGGCCCGAGCCGCCGGGCGGAGCACGGACTCGGGCACACGGAACACCTCGGCGATGCGAGCGCCCATGGCGTTGAGCCGGTGCGGGTAGCCCTTGTGGGCCGGGCGATCGTCGATGGGGGTTACCACGAATGGCTCCTCTCGGTCAGGGAGAGCACGGCGCTGACGGACTCGACGGTGGCTGTGATCCCTGCCCGCTTGCCGATGTGCTCAGCTACAGCGAGCTTGTCATGCAGCGTCTCCGGCTGCCCCAGGGCATCCAGCTCAGCGTCGAGGAGGACGATCGAGGCCCGGCAGTTGTCGAGCAGCGACATGAGCGGCCGGATCATCTCGCTGCGCTCTCGCAGGTCCTGTTCGAGGATCTGCTGGGTCAGCCACGCCGGGTTGCCACGGACCTTGATCCAACGCCCGTGGATGAGGATCTTCATGCGATCCTTCGAGACCACACGGACAGCGTCGATCGAGTCGACATTGACGTACACGTCATGCCCCAGCGAAGACGTGAGCAGCAAGAAATAGCCGAGAGGCCTCTGATCGGGCATCAGCGGTACCACTCGCTCGATGGCTCGCCGTCGACGGTGCGGCCGGCGGTCACCTGATCCATGGCCTCGCTCAGCGCGCCGATGTCGTTCTCGGCGAGGTGCTTCGAGAGCATGGCGGCGAGGAGCGTGCCCGACTGCGGCTGCATGCGCAGCGTCACCTGCTCCTCGAAGCCGGGGAACTTCCGCTCGGTGTCCTTGAAGTAGACCACCACGTCGAGGTAGCGGTGCTCGTCGTTGCAGTCGTCGTCCTGGCACGCGGTGGTGACCACGAGCGCCGTGCTGATGCCGCTGATCTCCCCCGTCATGTCGAGGAGGGCGAAGGGCACGGTGCTCCCGCTGCGGATCGGCGGGCCGCTCTCGCTCTGGTCGTAGGGGCCGGCGAGGAGGCAGAAGGCGAGGTCGTTCATCCCCGGTACCCCGAGACGCCCTGCATGCCCAGCGGGAAGGCCGAGGTGCCGATCTGCCGGCCCTCGACGATGCACGGGCGCAGGGGCAGCTCCTGGCGGACGTGGACCCACTTCGACTCGTCCTCGGGGTGCTCGTCGTCGACGTGGGCGATGCCCTCCCCGCAGTGCGAGCAGGTCTGGGTAGCGGTGAGCGGGCGCAGGGGGTCGCCCACGGCGATGAGGTGCCCGTGCTCGTTGTGCTGGGTGGGCGGCTCGCCATCGTCGCCGGGTCCGGGCGTGCTCGTGCCCTCCAGGCCCTCGGTGCGCCGGCGCTGGGTGCGGGAGCGCAGGGTGGTGAGCGCAGCGTTGAGGTGCTCGATCGCCTGGCGGTTCTCGTCGCAGCCGAAGGGCGTGTCCATCTCGTAGTGCGTGATGCGGTCGATCGCCGCCTCGATGACCTCCTCGACGAAGGCCCCGTTCTGGGCGCGCCGACAGGGCAGTCCGGCGTGGGGCGTGGTCCGCACGCTGTGGAGGTCGAGCGGCTCGTGCCCGTGGACGCACTCCTCGGCCGTCACGTCGTCGCCCACGAGCGGGCCTCGCTGCCACGAGATGACGAAGCCGGGGCCTTGGGTGACGCCGCCGTCGGGCTTGCCGTCGCTATTGGTGAAGTGGTTGCCGGTGATGGCCATGGGTTCCTCGCTGAAGTCGGGCATGTCGTCGAGCAATCCGAGGCGGATCATCTCGTCGAGGTCGGGCAGGGTCTGGAAGGGTACGCGCACCTTGACGCCCTCGAAGGGGATGGGGGCCGGCTCGCCCGTGATGGTGACGGGCTGCGTCTTGGAGCGCTGGATCAGCCGCATGCGCTCGTCGAGCGGGATCGGCTCCTCGATCACCCCGAGGCGGGCCTCGAACACGCCAGCCCCGTTGTCCACGGTGATGAGCAGGCGCACGTCGGTCGTCGAGAGCATCGGCTCGACGGAGTCCACGGAGTAGGCGTGGCCCTCCCAGTCGAAGACGGCGCTGTCGAGGAGGGCCATGGCGGTGGCCACGGTCTCGGCGTTGATCGGCCGGCCCATGACGGGTTCGAGGATCTCGTCGATGGTGGCCATCACACGTCCCGGTCGAGGGGGACGATGGCTTCGAGGTCGTGATCGACCGACACGAGCGTCACGCCCCAGCCCTCACCGGGTCGCTGCTCCAGCTTCTTGATGGCGGCGGTCAAGCTCCAGGGCGTGGCTCCGTTGGCCTGCTCCAGCTCGATCGGGTCGACGGCGTGGAAGAGGCGCACCGGGCCGTCAGCGTCCTCACGCCTCCAGCACAGCATGACCTCCTGGCGCGAGGGGGCGCTGTCGACGTAGGCGAAGGGGACGGGGACGCCGTCGCTGTGGAAGGTGACGATCGGCGGGGGGATGTTGCCTGAGCCGTCCTCCCACGGGACCTCCAGTGCGATCTGCCGCCCATCTGCGTCTCGGTACAGGAGCTTGCGCATGGTCAGTCCCTCCGGGGCATGGACGGGGCCACGGCGATGACCGGGTTGCACACGCCGGCCGTGGCAGTGGCGCAGACGGAGCGCGGCCCGTGGACCAGGCACCAGTTCTTCTCCGGCTCGGGGATGAGCGCCTCAGCGTTCTCGGGCCGGCCGAGCTGGCACCACGTCTCGTAGGCGTCGAAGAGGTCGGTGCGGGCCTGCATGGTCTCAGCGCTCTTGCCGCCTTCGCTCTCGGTGTAGCGGCCGATGAGGCGCATGGCGTCGCCGAGGGTCTTGGGCGCACGCTCGGGTTCGAGGTAGGCGTGGGAGCGCTCGTGGTGCGGGCCGTCGGGCGGGATGGGCATCAGGCCGATGAGGCGCTCGCCGAAGTCCCGTCGCATCGTGAGGACGAAGCCGGTCTCGGTGTTGGTGACCATGGCGTTGACGCCGGCACGGTTGAGGGCCTCGGCCAGCTCCTTGGCTGTGCCGCCCTCCATGCCGTCGAGGAGCTTGCCGACGTGGGCGGCTGCTCGCTCGCTCACCTCGGGTCGTCGGCCTTCAGCGTTGCGCTCGGCCCATCCCTGGGCAGCCTCGGCGTCGGTCATGCCCAGACGGCCACGGGGAGCGCTCTGCTCCGCCGGCGTCATGGCGTTGCCCGTCGGGTCGTGGTGCGGGTTGGTCGGGTCGCTCATCGATCATCTCCGAAGCCGTGGCGGGCGGTGTCGCAGTACCCGCAGGGGTGGGGCCAGCCCTCACGGGTCGGGCCGGTGTACACGAGGAACGGGTGCCCGAGCACGCAGGTCTTGCGCTCGCGTGCTCGGGCGAGGTTGATGGCCCGCTTGCGCTCCAGCTCGGCCCGCTCCGCCTTGGCGAAGGCGACCGCCTCGTCCAGCCACTGACCGAGGTCGATGCGGACGGTGCTGACCTGACGGGAGGAGTGGCCGGTGAAGGCGTGGTCGACGACGAGGGATGCCATGGGAAGTATTCTTAGTCCGGTCTAGTCGCCTGCGCAACCCTCAGCCGAGGGCCGCTGCGACCTTCTCGTTCAGCTCGTCGATGAGCACGACCATGCGCAGGGCGTTCTCGGTGGCGAGGAGCAGATCGGCGTGGGGCTTGTTCTCCTCGGTCCACGGGGCGAGCGACAGGCGGTAGTTCACGAAGCGCTCGACGAAGGACATGATGACCTCGCGCTCGATCCTCGCATCGAGGAACATCGGCTCGATCGCATCCATCGCCTCGTGCAGCAGCGCTGCGGTCTCGGGGATCTCGCCCGTCGCCTCGCGCTCGGCATCGCTGACCCCGCTGTCGAGTTCGACCGTCTCCCTGCACAGCAGGATCAGGGCGAGGAGGTCGTCGGCCAGCTCGGGCATCCGGTGGCCGTTGCGCACGGCCAGCTTGGCCATCTCGTCGATCGTGGACGCAGCGATCTGGCTGTAGATCCGCTCGGGGTGCTTGACCTCGACGGCGGGGACGGTGACCCGGTGGCCCTGGGTGTCGCTCAGGCGGTTGTCGACCAGGACCTCGGTCGTGCCCTTGTCGGCCTCCTCCCACTCGCCCAGCAGGACCTCGTGGACGGCACCGGGGATGTACGCCATGGCGTTGACGTAGTCCTGGTGGTCGCTGCCGGCCGGCACGAGGAGGCGCATGCCCTCGGGCACCACGCGGGTCTCGTCGAGGCGGACGTGGTCGAGGGGAACCACGAGGGCGGGGGTGAAGATCCCGATCCGGGGGCCGGCGTAGACCATGACCCCGTTCTCCATGACCCGGATGATGTTGGTGGCCTGCGGGTCGCGCAACGGGTCCTGGTCCGGGCACTGGTAGAGCACGGGGTCGCCCTCCTTGAACGCCGGAGGGGCCTGCTCGTCGGCCAGGGGGTCGATGGGCGTCTGCGGGTAGCCGGGGCCATCGGGTGCTCCAGCGGGTGGCTCCTGCCCCTCGAACTCCACGAGACGCCACTCACCTCCGTCGATGGCCAGGCGGCGGGTCAGCACCCGGAGGCTCTCTTCACGCTGCCAGTCGGTGACATCGGTCCACTCCTCACCGACCTTGAACTCGACTCGGCCACCGATCTGGACGTGGCCCTTGATCCGCTCAGCGGCGTTGAGCATCTCGATCTCGTTGCCCCAGGTGATGGGGTAGTACGCCACCCCACCCTCCTCGATGGAGCCATCGGACCGGTACTCCCTCAGCCAGCTCCCGTGGACCATGTACGGCTCGGCGTCCTTGCCCAGCAGCGTGTCGTCGAGGAACGTGACCCGGTACACGCCGCCGATGGGTCCGATGGGGAGCGGGCCGTCGACCACGCGGGCGACCTTGCCGTTGGCCCAGTGCTTCACCTCGCCGTCGATGGGGCGGAAGTCGATCACGACCACGTCGCCTTCGATGAAGTCCCCCCGCTCCTCGTCGTCCTTGGGGTCGGTGAGGCTGGGCTGCTGCTCGGGCACGGCTCCGAGCAAGCGGTACGAGCCGCTCTCGCTGTGCTCCAGGTACGAGGCCAGGATGCTGGAGTCCGGGTACCCGAGGAAGAACTCGGTCACGTCAGACCAGCCGCCCTTAGTCAAGTCCCGGACCTCGGCTCGGCCTCCTGCCTTCATGTGGTCCCAGATCCGACCCACGGCCTGTGCTCGGGTGTCGGCGTCGCTCCAGTGGATGTCGATGATGCGGGGGTCTTCGAGCGGGGGCACGGTGCCGCCCTCCTCCAGCGGGACCACGATGTCCTCGCCGAAGGTGCCCGAGGGCGGGACCACGCCCAGGAGGGAGTCGCCGTCGACCGCCTCGTAGGCCTCACGGATCTCGTGGCGCTCCTCGGCCTCCTCGTCGGAGATGGTGACGATGTCCAGCTCGCCCTCACCCCGGAGGGAGCTGGCGGTGTCCTGATCGAGGTCTCGCGTGGTGATGGTGCGACCCTCTCCCCGCAGAGCCTTGATGACCTCCTCGGCCTGGGGATCGGGCTTCGAGCGCAGGGGTGCGTCGGTGGTCAGGCCCTCGTGGCCCACCCACTCGCCGTCGTACCAGTCGCCCATGGCCCAGACCTCGCTGCCCTCGGGCACGGGGGTCATGGCCGGGAGGAAGGGCACGCCGGCCTCACGGAGCAGGTCGATGGTGTCGGCCTCCCAGCGCATGCGGTAGTGGTTGTGGACCTGGCAGATGTTCGAGAGCATCGCCGAGCGGTCGCCGGCCTCGCCCTCGTACTTGCCGGACACCACGGTCGTCTGCTGACCCGGCTTGCCCGAGACGATGCGCCAGCGGCGCACGCCGTCCTCCTCGTCGAAGGTGTAGCTCCACGGGTCGTGGGAGACGCCCTGTCCGACGGGGGTGATGCGGGAGGGCTGCTCGAAGGTGATGCGGGCCTGGATCGAGCCGGGGCGCGAGCCGGCCAGGACCCGCACTGCGTCGCCACCGGAGAGGCTGAGCGTGCGGTCGACCTCCTTGGTCTCGGGGTCGACCACGCTGATCCGATCGAACACGAGGCCGGTGGTGGCCAGGTGACGGACCCGCTCCTGGTGCTCGGGGGTGTCGGTGTCGATGTCGGGGAACTTGGCCAGCTCCTTGCCGAGGTAGCGCAGGATCCGCTTCAGGGCGTCCTGGCGCTTGGTCTTGGACGGGGGCGTCTCCGAGAGCAGCCAGTCGATCGCGTTGAAGGCGAGCTGGAGCTGCTCCTCGCTGGGGCCGTGCTCGTCGATCTCCTTCGGTGCGTGGTGCAGGCGGCAGACGGAGCGCTCGGCCGAGAGCTGGGCCTGGAGTCGGTCAGCCCGGTCCTGGAGGCGCGCAACGGCCTGGGCCGGGGTCTCCCTGGGCACGAGACGGACACGATCCCCGGCGCTGCCGCCGTCGGCCTCGGTCACGTCGACGTTGCCCTCGATCTCCTCCATCTCCGTGGGGGTGGCATCACGCCACGGGCCTTCGATCTGGACCTGGACGGTTCCGCCGGCCTGACGGTGCTCGAAGAGCTGGGCGAAGGTCGGGTTGGTGACCTCGTACTGGTACGGGCCGTCGGTGGCCTCGACCTTGATCTCACCGGTGTAGCCCGAGCCGGGCTTCCACACGCCGGGGTCGGCCTGGGGCACGACGATGCGGTTGGCCATCTCCTCCAGGCCCTTGGTGTCGTTGACCGACTCCTGGATGCGCACGTCCTCCAGCGCGGCCTCCTTCTTCATCACGTCACGACGGAAGCGGTCGAGGCTGGGGCGGTAGGGGCACCACACGCCGTCGACCTTGCGCTCCAGCGAGCCACCGCGGCTCAGGTGGCCGGCAAGGCGGTTGATGAACGCGGCCTCGGCCACGGAGAAGCCGTGCAGCTCCCGCATGGAGAAGTGAAGACGGGGGCGAGGGGTGATGTTCGCCTCGGGGATCTCGGTGATGCGGTCGCCGGCCATGGCGAAGACGGGCTGGACGGTGTAGGTCCAGCCGGTGCCCTCGACGTACTCGGAGCTGACGATGTGGCCCGAGGTGCTGACGGGGTCGCCCTCGCCGCCGGGGCCGTTGCCCAGGTCCACCTTGACGGGGGTGCCGTCCCGGAAGCGTGGGCCGGTGATGGCCTGCTCGGTCTTCGGCTCCCACTTCACGAGGGAACGCTCCTGGATCCCGTTGACGGTGGACTGCTTCTCGTCGTTGCGGACGGCGTAGATCCACTCACCCCCGATGTCCTCGTAGTGCCGGCCGACCACGGTGCCGCTGAAGAGCACCTTCAGCGTGCGGTCCAGCACGTCGACCGAGGCGTGCTCGGCGAACTTGGCGTCGGGGACCTCGACCTGCTCGGTCACGAGGCCGGCTGCGTGCTCACCGTCGGAGGGGAAGCCGATGGCGATCACGTTCACGCCCTGGGAGCGCAGGTCGTCCATGAGGCCCTGGGCGAAGGCCTGCTCGCCGAAGCTGCGGCCACCGACCATCTGGGTCTCGCGGTACAGGGACTCAGGGGCCGGGTGCTCCATGTTGCCGCCGGTGGGGGTGAGGGCGCTCTCGGGGATGTTGGTCAGTCGGCGCTGGTGGACGCCCTCGCCCTGGCGCAGGTGGTAGTGCGGCTCGCTCCAGGTGGGCACGGCCTCGACGGGGCGGATGCGGGTGATGATCCAGGGGCCAGGCACGGGGCCGGGAGGCGACAGCTCCACGGCCGGATCGACCGTGACCTCATCCCAGCGGCGGAAGGCGGGGCCGTTGGCCTTGATGCTGAAGACCTGATCGGCGTCACGCTCGGCACGGGCCGAGTCAGCGATGCGATGGCGGAGGGCCTCACGCTCGGCCGGCGGGGTGATGGCCGGGTCGGTGATCTCGGTCTCGGGACCCATGGGGACCTCGGGGCCGGAGAGCAGGCCGTCGGTGTCGTGGTCCTTGACCGGGGGCAGGGGCACGAGGCGGAGCTGGTCGACGAGCTGGTAGTCGGTGGCCTCGGGGTGCATGCCCTCGAACCAGGAGCGGCCACCGTTGAACTTGCCCCACTGGCCGTTGGCGGTGCGCTGCTCGATGCGGCCACCGTCGTCGAGGTGGCTGATGGCTGCGCCAGCGGTGGGCCGGTAGACGTAGGGGATCGGGGCCGGGGCCTGCTCCTCGTCCCAGCGGTAGAGGTTCAGCGCGAGGGCGTCCATGGTCATCGACATCTCGGTGAGGTCCTTGCCGTGCGACGCCAGGTGGAGCTTCTGGATGAGGTCGGTGAGGTAGTCCTCGGTCGGCTCCAGGGTGCGGTCCAGGTCCTCGGTGGCGACCCATGCCTTGATGCCGTCGCAGATCCGGCGGGAGAAGGTGTCGAGCTGGGCGACACGGTGGGCCGGCTGGTCCAGGGCGGAGCCGGGGCCGTAGAGGTCCTCGTGCTCGATGCGGAGCTTGTTCCATGCGACGACGAGCGTGCGGACGAAGGCGATCAGGGTGTGGCTCACGGGGGTCTCCTGTGGTTCGTGGGATGCCAGGGACCACAGTAGGTATTCTTAGCGCCGAGCGCAAGCGGTCCATCAGGTCCCACTAATGGCCTGCTGATGGACGACTGGCCAACAATGCTTAGCGCCACGCTAGGAATAGTTGTACATCCGTCCATTACGATCCGCGGCCGGTCATCATGGGCAGTGCCCCCTGTAATGGGCGGCTGATGACCGGGGCGCGGCGCAGCGAGTCCCTCCATAAACGCCTCCGCCCGGCTCCTCCTGAGCTACCCCTGAGGTCCGTCGTGGACAAGGCCCGCTGGCCGGTGGGTGCATGGGTGGAGCCGGGCGTCGGCAGACCGGAACCTAGTGGGTCGAGGGGGCCTCTGCTCGTGGTCCTCGGCAGCGCTCGCAGTACCCGGTGGAGGTGCGCCTGTCGGGGTGGTGGCAGTCGCCCATGGTGTCGTGCTCGTCCCAGGGGTGGCCGCAGGGGCACGGCTCCTCGTCCCCCAGCACGGTGCTCACTGGACCCGTTGGTACACCCGGCCACCGACCCGGCGGTAGCAGGCCACAGGGGGCGGGTCGGCTGCGCACTCGTTGGTGGCGGCGAGGTAGCTGGAGGGTCCCGCCATCATGGGCACCAGGATGTCCATGGGCGGGCACGAGGGGTCGGACACCTCGACGAGCGTCACGTCCCCCTCGTAGCCGTACAGGGCCACCTCGTTGGGCATGAGGGCCGGGAGTGGGGTCTCGGCGATGAGTGCCGGCATGGTCTCGATGAACTGCTCGCGCTCACGCTCGCTGCACATCTCCAGGTACTGCATGAAGCGCTCGTAGGCCTCGTCGTCCTCGTAGCTCACGGCTCTGGCTCGTCCTCGGGCCACTCGAACGGATCGAAGCCCTCATCACCTGGCCGGCGGCACTCGATGTCGGTCAGGACGTAGCCCTGGGCGGCGAGGTGCTCGACGATCTCCTCGAAGCTCCGATGGGCCGAGTGGATGGCCTCGTGCAGGAGTGGCTCGGAGATGTCGGTGGAAACGATCACGCCGTCACGGACGAGCCGTACAGCGAGTGTGGGTGCCTGGGATGCCATGGCCGAGAGCGTAGACCGATGATGGCCAGGAAGGTGGGCCTGAACGCGAAGAGGCCCCCGCCCGAAAGCGAGGGCCTCCCCCAAGGTCCGCTGGAACCCGCTCCGAGGAGCAGGCAAGACCCTAGTGCATGTCGAGGGGTCGTGTCACCCCTCGGTGGCGACCTCGGGATCGATCTCGGGGTCGGGGTCGTCGGCCGGCGGCTCCTCCTCGACGGGCGGCTCCTCGACCGGCTCCGGCTCCTCCGCCGACGGGATCGAGTCGACGACGGTGGACAGGCGCACCACGGGGGCCTGCTCGAAGTCGGTGAAGGTCGCCTGGGCGTAGATGCCGTCGCGGTCGCAGCCCACGGACACGAGCTTGTCCACGATGTCGGTGGGGAGGCCGGTGCCGAGGATGGCCAGGCCGAGGTCGCCGGCGCTCTGGTCGTCGCCCGGATCGGGGCGGTCGGCCACGATCAGGATCTGGATGCGGTCGCTGCCCTCGGGGCGGTCGGGGAACGCCGGGAGGCTCGGGTCGGTGGGGTCGGACATGGTGGTGCTCCTTGTGAGATGGTGAGCGGACTTTAGCCGCCGAGGTTCACCATGCGCTTGGCCTGGTTGCTCCAGGTCTGCACCGGGACGTAGCTGCCCGGCCACGGGAGGGTGAGGGCCACGTCCCAGGCAGTGGGGCGCAGGAAGACGATTCGTGCGATCAGGTCGAGGATCATGCGATCACCTCCGCTCGGCCGCGGGTGCGGCTGTTGGTCACGCCGGCCGTCTTGTCGATGAGACGCAGGCACTCCTTGGCGTCGTAGAGCGCTGGGCGATCAGGGTCGCTGTCGAAGGCGATCGAGAGGAAGACCTTCTGGTAGGGGATGCCCTGCCCCTGGATACGGACGACCGTGCCCGGCTCGTTCGGGTAGCGAGCGACAACCACACGGTCGCCCCTGTTCCAGTCGCGAGCTAGGACCTTCTCCGTGCCGCTGGCCATCTTGACTCCGATCTTGCGCACCCGACTGAGGGGGATCCTGGTGCGAGTGGCGGCGTAGCCCTCGGCTGAGGCGTGCCAGTCGTCGGCGGGGTCGTAGTCGATCTCCAGGGTGTAGCCCCGGACGCCGGCGGCTCCCTGGTTGCGCCAGCGCTCATCGGGCTTGGCCGAGGCGCGGGTGTACTCGTTGTAGCTCTGGAGGTAGCCACGCTGCTGGGCCAGCTCCCACTCGCCAGGATCGACGACGCGGTAGAGCTTCTCGATGGGCCGGCCTTCGAGGGTCAGCCGCCCGGAACGGTCCTGGCTGATGTAGCCGCCGTAGCCGGCGTGCGGGTCGGGCAAGTCGCCGATGGGGTCGTAGGGGCGACCCGTGGGCGTGGTGAGGATCTCGGCCAGCTCCTCCAGCTTCCTCTGCGTATCAGGGTCGTCGGCCCAACCAGCGTTGCGTCGAGGGATGGGTCCGCCCACCGAGCGCGCCCACGCATCGCCCTGGGTGGTTCGGTCGCCCGAGTGCTTGGGCTTGGGCCGGCCGAAGTCCTGGCCCCAGTTCCACATGGCGGTGGCGAGGCCCTGGCGCATGTACTCGGCCTCCACCTCGATGTGGTGGATGGTGCCGGTGGTGCCGTACCAGTTCAGCTCGCCCACCTGCTTGCCGTCGTCGTAGGCACGGATCACCTGGCGAGGCTTGCGCTCGCCCTGATCCTCCTCGGTGAAGCGCATGGTGATGCGGTCGTTGAAAGCGCGCTCCTGGCTGCCACCCATGGAGCCGACGATGGCCTTCCCTCGCCGGCGTGCGAGGTGGCCGCGCTCGAAGCGCTCCAGCACGGTGCCCTGGATCTCGGCGTGGCCGAAGTAGCGGATCTCGACGGGCACCTCGTCCATGCCCAGCTCGACGGCGGCGTCCCGGCGGTGGTTGCCCTCGCTGATCTTGGGGTCCTCGCCGGGGTCGACGGTGATGAAGATCGGCTCCAGGATCCCGTTGGCGGCGATGTCGGCCTTGAAGTCCTCCCAGACCTGTCCCTTCTTGTTGCGGTGGTCGCCGGGGATCTCGCGCCGCACGCCCATGAGCTTGGCGATCGCTGCGGTGGGGATCGTGCCCTGCTCGTTGCGGGTGATGTGCCCGGTGTTGCCGACCTCGCCGTCGTAGCTCTTCGCGTCGAGGGCCGAGGCGACGGAGATGCTGCCGCCCGCCTGAGCGATCCACTCCCGCTCTTCGGCGTCGATCTGCGAGATGACGTAATCGCTGACACGCAGGCCTCGACCGGCTCCCGCCTCCATGACCCAGACCTGCCCACCGTTCTTCTTGGCCCAGGCCTTGGCCACGGACTCCAGCTCGGACCAGGACTGCCAGCCACGAGGCTCGACATGGGAGCCACGGTAGAGGCGCACGCCCGTCGGGCCGGCTCGCTCCAGCTCCTCGATGAGAGCCTCGGCATAGGCCCTCATCTTCTTGCCCGAACCAGACGAGGGGACATGGGCCGGGTCGTGCTCGGCGTCGTGCATGTGGATGCCCATGTCGCTCGGCCACGCCTTCCAGGACCAGAGCGCCTCGGAGAGCAGCTCCTCGTGCGGAGCGACCCAGCGATCCCCCTCGAAGGCGGCGGTGCGAGGCGAGGTGACCTCTCGCAGGACACGGGCCTCGGGCACGGCGTAGTCCATCCACACGCCGTCGGGCTTCGCCTGCACCTCGCCGATCGGCTCCACCTCGTAGACGTGGACGTTCTGCTGGAAGGCCCAGGCCTCGTCCATCGTCTTGCCACTGCGTCGAGCTGATGCCCAGGCCCCGTCGGCTGCCCAGCGCTGGGCGCGCCCCTTGTCGTCGGTGAGCCACACGGAGCTGTCGCTGTCGTTGCCCGGTCCGTACCCCCAGTTGCCGGGGATGCCGCTCGTGGCCGAGGGGCGGAGCACGGTGCCGGGGGCAACCTCGTGGTGGGTGCCGTGGTAGTAGGTCAGCCCGAGCGAGCCGACAGCCCGGCTCCATCCCCTGCCGTCGACGTTGCGCGTGTTCGAGTGCTCGATGGGGACGGGGGTGTGTGCTCGGGCGTACTCCAGCATGCGGGTGGCCAGGCCGTTGCGCCGGCGCTCCTCGGCCACGTCGACGATCGTGATGACGCCGCTGGTGTCGTCGTAGTACCAGCCGAGGTAGCCAACCTCAGCACCGCCCCTGGCGTCCCACTCGGCCTCGCTCATCATCGAGCCGGCGGGCTTGGGGCTGCCGTCGTAGATGCGGACCTCGCCGTAGGTCTCATAGCGCTCGAAGTCCCAGCGGTCCTTGCCCTCCATCCACGTCTTGCGATCGATGAGGCGTCCCTTGCCGATCTGCTCGTGGCGCTCTCGGATCTCGTCTTCTCGGCTGGAGCCGGGGATGTTGCGCCGGCCTCCGTAGCGGTGCTTGTACCAGTTGCCTCGGTCGGGGTAGCGCTCGGCGAAGTCGTCTCGGAGGTGGCCCGCCTCCGGCTCCATGATCTCGCCCCAGTCGATGCCCGTGGTGAAGTGGTCGTAGATCCGCTGGGTCAGCAGGCGGGCGAGGCCGGTGCCCCGGTGGTCGCGCCGGACGCTCATGTAAGCGATGAGCGTCTCGTTGCCCGAGGTGAAGGTGTCGGCGAAGGCCACGAGGCCGGGGTGGTCCTCGTAGTAGCCGTCCTTCGACGGGCCGGCCTCGGGGAAGTAGATGGCGAAGCGGAGGGGCCTGCCGCCGTAGGGGTAGTCGAGCGGGATCTTGTCCTCGGTGACGACGCCTCGGCTCGCTGCGGTGCGGGCACTCGTGGACGGACCCCAGTAGCCCCACTCGATGATGTCGTTGCCGCCGGTGCGCAGGGTGCGAGCGGGCACGATGGCCGAGACGATGTGCCACTCCCTGCCCCGCTCCATCTTCTGGAGGTGAAGGGCGGCGTAGGCCCGCACGGTGGTCACCCAGTCGCCCGTGTTGATCTCGTTCTCGCCGGCGGGCAGGGCGCGGTAGATGGTGATCTGTGCGTCGGGCTTGCCCTGGGCCTGACGGAGGACCCGGCCGGCCTCAGCCGTCCACTCACCGAAGCTGTACCACTCGGGGTGCTCGTACACGTCGTCGGGGAAGGTGGCGCTGAGGTCGTGCATCGGCGCTGCATCTTCGAGTGGCCGGTGGTCCATCTCGTAGTCCGAGGCGACGATGGCCTTGCCCCGCACGCGGTGGCCGACCCTGCCCTTCAGCGTGCCAGCGATGGCCCCCTCGATGTCGCTGTACCAGTACGGATCGACCTTGTGGTCGACGGCGTAGCTCTGCTCGGGCTGGCCGGGTCGGCGCGTGTGGATGGTGTAGGTGACCTTCGTCCAGTCGTGGACCTCGGAGTAGTTGTTGGTGGCCCAGCGCACGCCGATGATGGCCGAGGGCGGGACGATGCCGGCCATGCGGTAGGTGGTGTCGTCGAGGGCGAAGGGCGAGCGCTCCAGGTCGAGGCCCGAGGTGCGGATGGCGAAGATCGGCAGCTCGCCCGAGCCGATGGCCTCGACGACCTGGCCGAGGTCTCGGGTGAGGTAGGCCCAGCCGTCCGTAGGCCGGATGCCCTCACGCAAGATCGGGTCGACGTTCTCGAAGCTCCGGGTGCCGTGGTAGAGCACCGGGGGCACCGAAGCCGAGGCGAGCCGGCCGGAGGCGACGGGGTGGGTGGCCACCACGAGCGAGCCGGGGATCGGGTGGGCCACGCCGTAGGCCTCGGCCTCGAAGCCGTACACGTTGTGCTCCTGGGCCAGCCCGAGGTACTGGTCGACCTGCTCGGGCGTGAGAAGCAGGCTGTACCCGTCGGCGCTGGCCGCCTTGAACAGCTTGCCGTTGAACTTGAGCACGGGCTTGACCAGTGCCACCGAGAAGCCGCCCCGGTCCATGTCTGCCCACAGGCTGTGCAGCATGAGCTGCAGGGTGGCCGGGTCCTCGCGGTGCTTCAGCAGAAGCGCTTGGAAGGACCCCTCAGGCAGGAGTTCGACGTCCTCCGCGAACATGCTGAACAGGCAGCGAGAGAGATACGACGCGACGGCGTGGGGCGAGTGCCCCGCTTGCTCA